>Ga0210044_10000839_pt1 | contig 46662 bp, 35 predicted proteins | sample CryGey13umfilter_2_FD_183959 | JGI IMG/M metagenome (GOLD analysis project Ga0210044, IMG submission 183959) | Groundwater microbial communities from aquifer in Utah, USA - Crystal Geyser 4/9/14 3 um filter (SPAdes) (version 2) | ecosystem: Environmental > Aquatic > Deep subsurface >... | reverse complement strand
CCACCCTGCACCAGATGGCCGGAATCTACGTCACGCGCGGCGACCTGGACGGGGCGATGAAACTCTACCAGCAGTCGCTGGAAATCAAGGAAGGCCTGGGCGACCAGCAAGGCAAGTCCGCCACGCTTGCCATGCTTGGGCAGTTGCTGGTAGCGCGTAAAGATTACCCGCGCGCGATTTTCGCATTGGTGGAAAGTTTACAAACCCTGTCTTCCATCGGCGCGCGTCCCGATGCTCAGAAAGTGGCGGAAATTCTTGTGGGTATTCGGCAGAAAATTGGCGCGGAAACTTTTGATATTGCATGGAAGCAAGTCACTGATTCTCCCCTCCCCGATTGGCTCTCGCAACAAGCTGAAGAACAGCAAAGCATGACCGTCGAGCAGTTCATCGCGGAGGCGATTCAATCTGCCAGGGAGAAGCGCCCCGCAGCGCAGCAATATTTCCAGGCGGCGCAGAAGATGGCAACTGATGCCAATGCGCCCGCCGAATTGCAGGCGCTGGGCAACGTGTTGCAAAAAATCATGATTGGTGATACAAACGCCAATCTCTCCAGCCTGCCCGCCGCGCTGGCCGAAATCGTCAAAAAAGCGCTGACCACTGTCCACTGACCACTGATCCCCATGTCCCGAGTCATCAACCCCGAATCCACTGGCAAAGAACGCACCCAACTCAGCAAGGGCATTGTGCTTGCCATCCGTGAGCTGGCGAAAACAGCCAGCCCGGATGCCGAAACCCGCGACCTGGCGGCCTTCATCGCCCTGGCGCTGGAAAGTATCGCCGCGGGCATTGACACGTCTGTCACCGCCTGGGAAAAGCGTGATTACTGGGTCAAGGCTGACAAATTCCGCATGGAGTGGCAGTGGGCCGGTTATTACGCGGATAAAATGCGTCAGGCTGTGCTGGCCGAAGACTGGGCAACGGTGGCGCTGACCATGAGCCAGACCGCGCAGAAACTTGCCAAAGTCGAAGTCGCCGCCGGTCACCGGCTGGGCAAACCCTGGGTCGGCGCGTACGCGCGGCTGAAGCAACCATAATCGCACAACGCAGCGCGATATTTATGCCACGTTGGCTATTCTACTTTGCCAACAGCTGCTGAATCGAGTCAACATAGCGCTCGGCAAATTCAATGATGACCACATCCGGGTCGGTCTGCTCAATCCAGTTGTTATTCCAGGCGTCGGCTCCCGAAAAATGGGGTACAAACGTCGCCTTGGAGAAATGCGCCGCCAGCAGGTAGCGTAAATCAAACCCAAACGAGTCGTGGAACATCAGCAGGCGCGGCAGGCGCGAACTTGAGCCATTTTGCCAGCTAAAGGTCAGTTCGCGCCCGTTGCTAAGTTTAATTACGCGGTAGGAAACAGCGGGGTCAAAGGAAGTTGCCAGCACCGGCGGCTTTTCCAGCCACAGATTTCCGCCGGTGTTGCCGGTCAAATCCATCAGCAGCGGAGTGCCATCGGAGAAAGTAAAATCTTGCTCCGGGTAAATCTCCAGCGCTGGAAAATCGGGTTTCAGGCGTTGCAAAATCGCCTGATAGGTGACATACGCCCCGTAAACGTTCCAGTGCGTATCAGTTTTCAGGTACACGTCGCGGGTCAAACGGGCCTGCGCCAACAGCGGGCGAATATCCATCAGCACCGGCGGGCCATTTTGAGCGTTCTCGTCATAAAACTGCGTCATGCGATTGACCGGGCTGAGCGGAAAAATCGCATCCGGCAGTTTATCGGGGTAGACGGTTTGCTTGTTTGGCACAATCAGCACGATTAATGTCGCCCCGCGCGCATCCAGACGGGCTTTCAGGCTCCACAGCTGCGCGCTGATGCGGCTGAGTTCCTCCGGCTTCAGGCGGGATATGCCTTGAAAATCTTCAAGCGTCTTCTCGGTTGTCATAAACAGCCAGCCGTCTTTGCCAACCAGCATGTTGGAAAAACTCTGGTCGCCGAGCGCCAGGCGCAGGTTGGCGTAATTCAGAATCAACTTGCGGCGGCCATACAGGCCGCCGTCAAAATTTTCCGGGCCGCCGTTCAGGCTTTTCAACATCACAAAAACCAACCCCAGCCAAAACAAGGCTGCAAAAATTTGGGTGTAGCGCATCTTCCACAGATTCATATTACTCAACTTGCGGCTTCGTAACGTAATTTGGGAAAAGTATCCCTGAAACGAGCCAGACACGCAATTTTAACATCTTTCGCAAAACTGATATAATTTTAGATTGTAGCGCGGCATTTGATGCCGCGCAAGTCGTGCGACAATGTACCCTACAAGGAGTTACCATGACCGACGTCAAAGCCGAAGAAAAAGAAGATAAAAAAGAACCACAGGAAACGCTGGTTGAGAGCAAGCACACCATCACGCTGGCCGGGCAAGAATACGCTTACACCGTCACCACCGGCACGATTTTGTTGCGCGAAGAAGCCGAGCGCGACAAGGAATCGGAGGGCGCCAAACCCAAGGCGGCCATGTTTTTCACCGCGTACACGTTGGATGGCGGCGAAAATCGCCCGCTGACCTTTGCCTTCAACGGCGGGCCGGGGTCGTCCTCGGTCTGGCTGCACATGGGCGCGCTTGGCCCGCGCCGCATTGAGATGGAATTTGACGGCTCCCTGCCGCGCCCGCCTTTCAAACTGGTGGATAACGAATTCAGCCTGCTGGCGCAAAGCGATTTGGTTTTCATTGACCCAGTCAGCACTGGTTTCAGCCGCCCGGTTGAAGGCCAAAAAGCACGTGATTTTCACGGTTTCAAGAAAGATATCGAAAGCGTCGGCGAATTTATCCGCCTGTACACCACGCGCAACAAGCGCTGGCTTTCGCCAAAATTTTTAGCCGGAGAAAGTTACGGAACCACCCGTTCCGCGGCGCTTTCCAGCCACCTGCTCGAAAAACACGGCATTTATCTCAACGGTATCATGCTGATTTCATCCGTATTGGATTTCGCCACGCTGGATTTCCCGCCCGGACAAGACCTGCCCTATCCGCTTTATCTGCCATCTTACGCTGCCACCGCCTGGTATCACAACAAACTGCGGATTCATCGCCCGCTGGAAAAGTTACTGGCCGAAGTGGAGGAATTCGCCCAAACGGAATACGCCGCCGCGCTGATGAAGGGTGACACGCTGACAGCCCACGAACGCAAGCAGGTTGTCGAAAAGCTGGCGCGTTACACCAGTCTGAGTGCCGACTACCTGGAACGCGCCAATCTGCGGGTGAGCGATACCCGTTTCTTCAAGCAGGTTTTACGCGCCGAGGGCAAAACCGTTGGCCGCTTCGACAGCCGTCTGATCAGCGAAGACCGCGACACTCTGGGCGAGTTCGCCGAGTTCGACCCGTCTTTCGCCAACGTGCTTGGCCCGTATACCGCCGCCTTCAACCACTACATCCGCGCCGAACTGAATTTTGAAAGCGATTTGCCCTACAACATTCTCAACGGAGCCGTCTGGCCGTGGAGCTACGCTGAACATGAAAATCAGTACGTCAAGGTAGCCGAGTCGCTGCGGCAGGCGATGGTACAAAACCCGCACATGAAGATTTTTGTCGCCAACGGTTACTACGACCTGGCGACGCCCTACTTCGCCACCGAATATACCTTCAGCCACATGGGGTTAAGCCCGGCGCTGCGTGAAAATGTCGAAATGGCCTACTACGAAGCCGGTCACATGATGTATGCTTTCCGCCCGTGCCTGGAACAACTCACCGCCGACCTGGCAAGTTTTGTGCAGAAAAATAAGGAATAGAAACAAGGGAGCGTGCCGGGGGAGTGATGGCAATCTCATTCCGCGGCACGCTCCCTACTTCCCATTTTCTGGTTTTCCATATTTCTTTTGCCACGCAAATAATTTATTCAGCGCTTCGATGGGGGAGAGATTGTTCACATCCAGCGTTTTAATTTCATCTAAAAGCGGGTTGGTTTCGGGGAAGAGCGCCGCTTGCTGCGCCGCCAGCGGGTTGATTTTGACCGCCCGCCCGGAAGTTTTCTCCAGCTCGGCCATAATCTCATCGGCGCGCTGAATGACCGGGCGCGGCAGCCCCGCCAGCTGGGCGACGTGAATGCCATACGAGCGATCCGCGCCTCCGGGGATGATTTTGTGCAGGAAAACCACCTGGCCTTCGGCCTCCGTCACCGCCACGTTGTAATTGCGCACGCCGGGCAGTAAATCGGCCAGTTGGGTCAGCTCGTGGTAGTGGGTAGCAAACAGCGTTTTGGCGCGCAAGTGCGGGTGATTGTGAATGTACTCAATCACCGCCCAGGCAATCGAAACCCCGTCATAGGTGCTGGTGCCGCGCCCGATTTCGTCCAAAATCAACAGCGAGCGCACCGTGGCGTGATGCAAAATATTGGCGGTTTCAATCATCTCCACCATAAAGGTGGACTGCCCGGCGTGAATTTCGTCCTGCGCGCCGATGCGTGTAAAAATGCGATCCACCAGCCCAATCTTCGCCGAGGCCGCCGGGACGAAACTGCCCATTTGCGCCATGAGCGTGATGATGGCCGCTTGCCGCAGATAGGTGCTTTTGCCGGCCATGTTCGGCCCGGTGATGACGCGCACCAGCTCGCCCGGCTCAAAAGTGATGTCGTTGGGAATGTAGCGCTCGCCGCTGAGAAAATTCTCCACCACCGGATGGCGGCCCTCGCGGATGTCAAAAAGCGCGTCGCCGCTGACGAGCGGGCGGGTGAAATTTTCCACGGCGGCGGTTTCGGCCAGCGAAGCCAGGCAGTCGAGCGCGGCCAGGGCGCGGGCGGTGTTCAGCAATTGACCGGTATAGCCTGCCAGCGTGGCGCAAACTTCCTTAAACAGGCGCAGTTCAATCTCGCGGATGCGCTCTTCGGCGTTCAGCACCAGCGTTTCATATTCCTTCATCTCCGGCGTGATGTAGCGCTCGGCGTTGACCAGGGTTTGCTTGCGCAAATAATCGGCGGGGGCGTTGGCGGTCTGCCCGGCGGAAATTTCGATGTAGTAGCCGAAAACCTTGTTGTAACCCACCTTGAGGGTTTTGATGCCGGTGCGGGCGCGCTCCAGCGCTTCGAGGTTGTTAATCCAATCGCGGGCGTGGGCCGAGGCGGCGATGACGCTGTCCAGCTCACTGGAAAAGTCGGGGCGGATGATGCCGGTATTTTGGGTGGTGGCGGGCGGGTCGTCGGCAATGGCTTCTTTCAGCAGGGAAAAAGCCTCGGCGCACGGCGACAAAAGATTCAACGTGGCCTGCAGCGGCGCGGCCCCGGCGGGCAGAATCGCCAAAATGGCGGGCAGCCGTCCCAGGCTTTCGCGCAGGGCGACCAAATCGCGCGGCTGGGCGTGGCCGCTCAGAATGCGGTTGGCGAGGCGCTCCAAATCGGCCAGTGGTTTCAGCGCGGCGCGCAATTCGGCGCGCAGCAGGCCGCTGCGGAAGAAAAATTCGACTCCATTTTGGCGCTCTTCGATTTTGGTCAGGTCGAGCAGGGGTTGGCTGACCCACTGGCGCAGCAGGCGTTTGCCCATCGGCGTGACGGTCTGGTCGAGCACGCCCAGCAGTGAGCCTTTGGTTTCGCCGCGCAGGGTTTCGGTTAACTCAAGGTTATGGCGTGTAGCCGTATCGAGAGTCATGAATTCGTTCAGACTGTAGTGGCGCAGGCTGGTGAGCAGGCCGAGCGCGGCGGGTTCGGTTTCTTTGAGATAGTGCAAAATGCCCCCGGCGGCGCGGATGGCGAGCGGGGCGTTTTTCAGGCCAAAACCTTCCAGGGTGGCCGCGCCAAAATGCGCCAGCAGGCTTTCGGCGGTGCGCCCCGGCTCGAAGCGCCAGGCGGGCAGGGGGGTGAGGTGGCTTTTGATGCCATCCGGCAGGGTAACGTTATCAGGGTGGATGATTTCTGCCGGGTGCAGGCGGGTCAATTCGGCGCGCAGCGGGGCGCCGTCAGCGTAGTCGAGTTCGGTGACGGCGAATTCGCCGGTGGAAATGTCGGCGTAGGCAATCGCGGCGCGCGAGTTTTCAGCCGCATCCAGCACGACTGCCGCCAGGTAATTGTTGGCGTCGCCGGGCAGCAGGCTGGCCTCGATGAGCGTGCCAGGCGTGACGACGCGCACCACCTCGCGCGGGAAAAGCCCCTTGGCGGGCTGGCTGCCTTGTTCGGCGATGGCGACGTGATAGCCTTTTCCCACCAGGCGCGCCAGATAATTGTCGAGCGCGTGGTAGGGAATTCCGGCCAGCGGCACGCGCATTCCGTTGCCAATCGGGCGGGAGGTGAGCACCAGGTCAAGTTCGCGTGAGACGATTTCGGCATCTTCGTCGAAGGTTTCGTAGAAATCGCCCAGGCGGAAGAGCAGAATTTCGCCGGGGTGCTTGCGCTTGGTGTCGAGGTATTGCTGGCGGACGGGGGTGACTTCTTCAGGGGGCATGGAAAAGTAAGGAGAGAAGGAGGAAAGGAGAAAAGGAGAGAAAGAATGCAGAATGAAGACGTATTCTTCATTCTGCATTCTTCATTTACGGAACGAGTTTGAGCAGGCCTTCGGCGTCTTTTTCGACTGAGGCGCGCTCAAACCACATCGGCGCGTATTGGATTCCTACCCAGAGCGGAATCATGTCGTCGTAGTGCGGCGCGTAGGCGTGGCCGGATTGGCCGGTGGTGTGCGCGGCGAGTGAGGCGTTCAGGTTGCTCAAATCCACGATTTCGCGTTCGGATGGCAACCAGGTGACTTCAAACGATTGGCCGACCGTCCAGCCGGTGGCGTTGACGACGCTCTTGCCGCCGCTGGTAGCGAAGGGGCCGCGATTGAAGAGCGCTTCAATCGGCGCAATGCCCGATTTGCCGAGGGTGGCGTTGCGGAAGGTGGAGGTGTGCAGTTCGCCCCAGCGCCACTGGCTGATGTCGGCGCCGAATTTTTTGGCGCAGCTCTGGCAGTTGACCGCTTCGCCAAAGGCTTTGGCAAAAATGTCGTCGCGGGTTTCCACCTTGTCGGCGGTGGTTTTGTCGTCCCACCAGGGGCTGTCGGGCTGTTTGACCAGCTCGCGCATCACGACGTACCAGCGTGAGCCGCCTTCCGGCCAGTAGGCTTGCGGCAGGTCGTCGTTGAAGGTATCCATCAGCAGGTTCCACCAGAAAGCCTCGAACAAAACCGCCGGGGCCGAATCGGCGCGTTCCTGGTAATCCCACCCGGCCAGGAATTTGTCGCGCGTGGCGGCCAGCGCCGGGTCGAGCGGCGCGCTCAGCAGTACCGGAATCAGGGCTTCGGCGTTCAGGCTTTTCGAGTCGCCGTGCATGGATTGAATGTAGGCGGCGTCAATTTTGCCGGGGGCGTTTTCAATCATGTCCACAATGCGGGCGGCACGCTGACCGTAATCCCAATCTTTGGTAATCAGGTAGGGGTAGTCGCGCGGGTTGGCCTGGTTGTTGGCGGTGACGATGTAGCCGCTGGCCGGGTTGAAGGCGTAGGGCAGCTCGTCAAAGGGGATGAAACCGGTCCAGTCGTATTCGCCCGTCCAGCCGGGGACGGGCAGGGTGCCGTCGCCGCTCTTGCGAATCGGAATGGTGCCGGGCGTCTGGTAGCCGATGTTGCCGTCCACGTCGGCGTAGGCCAGATTTTGGGCGGGGACGCTCCACATGCGCGCGGCGGCGCGGAATTCGTCCCAGTTTTGGGCCTTGTCGAAGCCCCAAATCGCTTCAAAAGGCGAGTTGGGCGTCAGCGCCGTCCAGGCCAGGGCGATGGCGTAATGTTCCGGCAGCGCCACGCCGCTGGCGTCTTTGAATGGTGTCGCATCCGGGTTTTTGGTGGCGTCAATTTTGTCCTTGAGCGCGCCGTAGGTATCCGAAATAATCGGCCCGTGCCGGCTGATGCGCACCGTCATTTCGACCGGGTCGCCGCCCGCCACTTGCAGGGTTTCGACGCGGGTTTCAAAATCCACCCATTTACCATCCACTTCATATTGATTGGGGTTTTCGGGGTTGATTTTTTCAATGAATAAATCCTGCACGTCCGGGCCGAGATTGGTGAAGGCCCAGGCGACGCGGTCATTGTGGCCGGCGACGATGCCCGGCACGCCTGCAAAGGAAAATCCCGTCACCTGGAAGGGGCAGGCCTCGCTTTTGGGTTGACACTGCAAATCGTTTTGATACCAGATGGACGGCATTTGAATACCGAGGTGCATATCGTTGGCGAGCAGAGGCTTGCCGGTGCTGGTCAATCTGCCGGAAACCACCCAACTGTTCGAGCCAATATCCGCGCTGTGCGGGCCGAGCAGGACATTCAGCCGGGCGATGTTTTCGGCGGCGGCCTGATAATTGGCGTCTGGCAGCGGAGCGCCGCCCGCTGATGGCTGTCCACTGGCTGCGGACAACGGGTTGCCGCCAATCGTCGGTACAATCACCGGATAATCCGCTGGATATTCGGGGAAAAGTTCGGCCACTTGCGCGGGAGTCAGCGTTTTGAGCAAAATGGCGCGTTCAATTTCGTCATCCATGTTGCCGCGCAAATCCCAGGCCATGGCCTTGCCCCAGGTCAGGCTGTTGACCGGTGTCCACGGTTCGATTTTGTAGCCGCGATTGAGAATGCCGGTCAGAATGCTGTATTCCAGGCTGAGTTCCACCGGTTCGCGCCCGGCGATGTAGGCATTGACGCCCGCCGCATAAGCGTCGGCGATGGCTTTGGCTTCCGGGCTGAGCAGGGCGTATTCCTGTTCAGCGGTCTGCTTCCAGCCGAGCGTGCGCAGGAACGAGTCAGTTTCGATCTGCCCCTTGCCGAACATTTCGGAAAGTGTGCCAGAGCCGATGTGCCGCCAGAAATCCATCTGCCAGAAGCGGTCTTGCGCGTGGACGTAGCCCTGCGCGAAGAACAAATCGTGCGCGCTGGCGGCGTAAATGTGCGGAATGCCCATTTTGTCGCGGTAAATTTCCACCGGGCCCTCCAACCCGGCGGCCTTAATTTCCCCGCTAATTTGCGGGTACGAGCGCTTTGCCAGAGATGGCACAAGGACGGTTGGCACCAGGGCAATCAAAATCCCCACAATAACCAGCGTCGTCAGCGCGGAAACCAAAAAACGACGAACTTTTGCAGACATAACTTCTCCTTTGGACGATTGACAGACGTTTGGCGGTTGGTAGTTGATGGTTGGCGGTATAACCGGCAACTGATCACTGATTATAATGGACGCATGACCGCTCTCAAAAATCTCTTTCTGCTCGACCCCCGCATTCACTAGTTTATGCGTATATCCGTACAAGGTTACAACACACAGGCAGATTTGGACGCGCTAGTTAATGGGGTGGGGGAGTGCCTGGATCAGTCTGTTTTATAAAATTCCTTTTATCCCCTTCATCCCGTTTTTCATTATTAACTGATGTTACGCGATACACGGTAGCACGGCATTTATGTCGTGCTGAAATTTGGCTGACGCCAATTTTTAGAGTCTATCCGAAAAACGGGGCAGGTGGAGCAAGTCTCCGACTTACCTGCGCGCCACCGTTGGCTGCCCATTTTACCAATTTTGTGGAGGGGTTCTTCTCTGTTTAGCGCCCGTCAAACGTGTGGAGCAAGTCAGAGACTTGCCCGCGCAAATCTGCGATTTGCGCCACTAGTTTTTGCTGCGTAACATCGTTATTTATCAAAAATTTCCAAATATCCCTTGTCCAGTTCGTCATCCGAAAGATGCGCGTAGCGCTGGGTGACGCTGATATTGGCGTGCCGCGCCAGTTCTTGCGCCAGTTTGAGATTGCCGGACGCGCGTAAAACGGTGGTGACGAAGTAGTGCCGGAAGGAATGCGGCGTGATGTTCCCCTCGGCTTCTGCGCCAAGCGCCTCGCGCGCGCGCAGTTCGACGATGTCGCGCCCGCTGGCAGTGGTCATCGGCTTGACCTTTTTTCCCGCGCCTTTGTCGTGCCGCGCAAAAAGCGGCAGTGAACCCAGCGGACGCCCCGAGGCGCCGTCCAGCGCGGCGCGCGCGGCAAGGTAGTCTTTCAGTGCCGCCATCGCCCGCGCCGAGAAACGAATGACGGCCTGTTTATCGCCTTTGCCGATGATGATGGCGCGGCCCTCGTTCCAGTCAATGTCGCCGCGGCGCAGGGCGCAAGCCTCGTGTACGCGCAGCCCGGTATCCGCCAGGGTGACGAGAAAAGCGCGGTCGCGCCGCCAGCGCAATTCTTCGGCGGGCGAGTCGAAAGCGGGACATTCTTTCAGCATGTAGGCCAGCACGCCTTCAATTGATTCGCGTGGAAACTGCGGCAGACGCTGACCGCTGCGCCGCGAGCGCATCCGCACCAGTTGGGCGATGCGCGGCAAATTGGGCGCGGCCAGCCCCTCGGCGCTGAGGAAGCGATAGAAACCGACGACAGCCTGCAGGTAGAGCTGCTCGGTGGCTGGGGCATTTTCCTTGAGCGCGGCGGCAAACCAGCCGATGGCGTCTTCGCGCAGTTCCTCCAGCGGGGCAGTTTCCGGGTCAATCTTTCGGTCGGCCAGCAGGGCGCTGAAGGCGCGCAGGGCAAAAGTGTAGGTGTCGCAGGTGTTTTTACTGCGCGCGCCTTCGATGACGGCCAGGTATTTCTGGATGGCGGAGGAGATGGTGGACATGGGAGACGAATGCGAAATAATGAAGAATGGGGAATTAGTTAAGTTAGTTTACTAACTACAAACTGGTAACACGACATTTACGGCGCAGTATGGCAAAATTGCCAGCAAATTGCGCGCTGCGTGTTTGGATGAGTGAAAAAAGAGAGTCTCGCGTCGGGAGACGTGACGTCCGTTAGTGTCTCTGGACTCCAAAATCTTCCGATTTTGGCAAGCCTGGCGGCTTGAGCGCGTTTATTGTTGCTTTCATTAATTATACTTAAGCGAAGCATAAAAGGCAAGGGGCAAAGGGGCGGATGAAAAGAGAACAGAAAAGGAGAGAGAAAGAAATCCGAAATCTCCAAGATTTCGGATTTCTGGAGGCCGCCGGCTACCCACCGGAATTAATTACCCGCCTCATCATTTCTACAATGGCAGGCAGCTGAATTTTTTCAAAAATTGGCAAGGCTCGCAGCGCATAAAATTTGGCCTTTTCGTTGTAGCCTGCGTTCGATAACGCCAGCGCAAAATTACCTAAATCAGCGCCTTCGCTGTACAGGTCTCCAATGGCGCGGCGCATTTCAATAATTTGCGCTAGTTTTTGTTCGGCATCTTCCAGCTTGCCGCGTGCGATGTCCATACGACATAAAGCGCTCAGCACGTTGGCTTCGCCCAGCCTGGCCCCCACCTGGCGGAAGAGTTTCAGCGCTTCGCCGTAACTGGCCAGCGCCGCGTCCATTTCCTTGCGGAAGTTTTGCACGTCGCCGATGGCTTTGAGCACGTTGGCTTCGCCCAGCCTGTCCCCCACCTGGCGGAAGAGTTTCAGCGCTTCGCCGTAACTGGCCAGCGCCGCGTCCATTTCCTTGCGGAAGTTTTGCACGTCGCCGATGGCTTTGAGCACGTTGGCTTCGCCCAGCCTGTCCCCCACCTGGCGGAAGAGTTTCAGCGCTTCGCCGTAACTGGCCAGCGCCGCGTCCCGCTCATCGCGGAAGTTTTGCACGTCGCCGATGGCTTTGAGCACGTTGGCTTTTAGACGGTCATCTTGAATGCCTTGATTCAGAGCGGTTTGCAGCCAGCCGCTGATTAAGTTTTGATAGGAGAGCACGAACCACCAGTTGCGTGGCGCAACCGACATCTGCGCCAGGCTGTCGCCTCTGGTTTGCCGCCCGGCCCAATCGGCCAGCAAAGACAAATTAAGCAAATCGGGCAGCAGGTCGGCGCGGTTAGCGGGGTCGGCACTTGCGGGCAACTCATTAAACACGGCGCAAATTTGGCTCACGGCGCGCTGGCGGGCCGGGTCTGAGTCGGCAGGTGTCAGGCTGGCGCGGGCGTAATCGCTGACGCTGGCGTGCCATTGATAGCGCTGGCTCGGCGCGTCAAAATTGACCAGGGCCGCCTCGCGCAAACTGTCTGCCAACGGGTAAAGAGCTTCAAGGGGCAGGTTGAGCGCCGCGGCCCAGGCCTGCGGCGCGCAAGAACCGGCGCCGAACATTGGCAGGCAGGCCAGCGCCTGGCGGGATTCGGCGTTCAGCCCGGCCACAGACCAATCCATGACGGTCTGTAAAATGGTCAGGTAGTCGCCGCTCAGGGTTTCCAAGGCGTGGCGCAGTTCCGTCAGCGGGCGTTTGGCGGCCTGGGCAATTACTTTTTCCACAATCAGCGGATGGCCGCCGCTTTTTTGGGCCAACGTCTGCGCAAACTCAGCCAGCAGCGCGGCATTCAGCCGACGCTGTTGGCCCAACTCCAGCGCGTAGCACCGGGCCGCAGCAGGCGCCAGCCCCTGAAGGAGCGGAAAAGCGCGCGCGGTGGGCAGGTCTTCAAAAATCGGCGCGGGCGGGCGCAAGGTCACCAGGGCGGCGCTGCCGCCGGCCAGGCGGCGCAAAAAGGCGGCCAACCGCGCCAGTTCGGGCGCGGGCAGCCCTTCGAGGTTGTCGAGTACGAATAAAGCCGGGCTTTGGCGGGCAAAAGCCAGCAGGGTTTCCTCTGGCGGCTGGCCGGTGGAGATGGGCAGGTTGAGCGCCGACGCCAGCCCGCGCAGTAAAAACTCTGCCGAGGGAGCGCCTTTGCCTTCCGCGAAGGCGACGCCGCCCGGGAAGCGCCAGGCGCCGCGTCCGGCAGCTTCCAGCGCCAGCGCAGTTTTGCCCATGCCGCTGACGCCGCTGATGATGTTGATGCAGGGCGTTTCTTTGAGATTGCGGGCGATGTCGGCCAGTTCTTTGCCGCGCCCAAAGAAAAAGCGCTGGCGCGCCGGCAGGTTGCCCGGCTGAAAAGCGGCGTCAATCAGCGGCGGGGCGTCTTCCTGGTTGGTCAGGCGCAGGCTGGCATCGCCAAACAGGCGCGGAATCTGATTGGTGACCTGCTTTGCGGCGCGCGCAAACGCTTCGTGCAGTGGAAAAGCGCCGCGCGCCATTTCTGCGTACAACTGCGCGGCAAAGTGAATCGCGTCGTCATCTCTCACCGGGTCGGGGTGGCCGATGCTGGCGCGCGCGCGTCCGCTGGCGGCAAACGCCTGCGCGGCGGAGAAGGCATTTTCGGCGCTTTCGCAGGCGTTGAAAACGGCCAAATCCAGCGCTGGCGCATCTTTCAGCGCTTCCAGCAGGCGCGGAGTGCTCACCGCGTCACTTTGGCCAAACTCATCTTCGAGCAAAAGCCCGCCCTGCCAGGCGTGGCCGCTGAAGTGTAAAACATGCGGGTAGAGCCCCTGCGCTAAAACGCGCGGTGAAAGCGCAAAACGCAAAGCGTCCAACGTGGGCGGCATCAGGCGAATCAAGGCAATTGGTGCGCCGCTGGCGCGCACGGCCTCGCTCAGGCGCAGCCATTCGGCCTGCAAGTTGAGCGCGTCAATTTCATTTTGCGGGTTGCGCGCGTCGTAAATAGGCGCGGCCAACAGCACCAACACACGCAACATTTTTCGCAGGTCGCGTTCCTGGCGTTCTGCATTTTGCGCGGCGTTAAAAATCAGGTCGCCGCCGATAGTCAAAATCTGATTGTGGTCTCCGACGATCAAATTACCGTCGCTGAAATTTCCGCCAATTTCGATGTTTATCCCGTCCATTTGGCTCTCCTTTGCGCTTTTCTCAGTTGAAAGCGAAGTCCAACGACTGGAATCGTTGGTTTTGCGCCGGACTCACCATCCGCCAACATGCCGCTGATGATACCCCACATTCCCGGTTTTGCTGCCCGTCAGCTTTTGCGCCAAAGTCAGGAGACTTTGGAGTCCCTGTTCCGCCAGCATTCTGTAATTGACCTTTCCGCTCCAATTTGCTACACTATCGCTGGCAGAGAATTCTGCCAGCGATAGTGTAGCGTTTCATCCAACAAGGAGAAGAAAATGTTCAAGAAAGCCTTATTCGTCCTGCTGACTATCAGTCTGCTGCTGACGGCCTGCAATTTGCCCAATAGCCCTGCCTCCCCCACCCCGCTGAGTGTGGACGCCATTTTCACCGCCGCCGCGCAAACGGTGGAAGCACAGTTGACCAGCAGCGCCCCAGCCGCTACGCTGGCCCCGCCTGCCACCGCCATCCCCCCCACCGTCGAAATTCCTACCAGCGCCGCGCCCACACTCCCAGCCGTCGCCACCCAGCCGCCCGCGCCAACCATCGCTCCAGCCGCCACGCAAACCTGTGACAAGGCCGATTTTGTGGCAGATGTCACCATCACCGATGGAACCGAAATCGCCGCCGGAACCGCCTTCACCAAAACTTGGCGCGTCAAAAACAGCGGCACCTGCGCCTGGACGACTTCCTATCAACTCGTATTTGCCAGCGGCACGCAGATGGGCGCGCCCGCAGCGATTTCCTTCCCCAGCGCGGTTGCCCCCGGCCAGACGATGGATATTTCCGTCTCCATGGTCGCGCCGACCACGCCCAACACCTACACCGGCAACTGGAAACTGCGCAACGCCGCCGGACAGAATTTTTCCAGCATCTACGTCATGATCAAAGTTCCCGGCTCATCAGGTGGCGGCGGCGCAGCCTTCGCCGTCACCAGCGTTGTAATGAGTTCGGGCGGTTCTTGCGGCGCATTCACTATCAACGCCGCCATCACCACCAACGGACCGGGCAGTGTCACCTACAAGTGGATTCGCAGTGACGGTGGAACCGATACCGCCGTCCACCCGGCAGTCATTTTTTCCGCTGCAGGCACACAAACCGTCAGCACCACCTGGGCCGCCAGCCCGCCCGGAACAACGCTCTGGATGGAAATCTACATTGACACGCCCAATCATCAACAATTTGGTCGCGCCACGTTTAGTTGTCCGTAGGATTGTCTGAATCGTAACGTGAATAATAATGGATGACTCCATTGCAAAATGAAAATTTTACTGCAGAGACGCAAAAAACGCCGAGAAAAGCTAATAAAAACTCTACCAACACTGCGTCTCCGCGGTGAGAATTCCTTATCCATTATTGACGTTATGCAAGGGAGAAAAAATGCAAAGAGAAAAAATTCTATCCGCGCTTTTGGCGCTGACGCTGTTGGCTCTGGCCTGCAGCCTGCCTGCGCCGCGCCCTGTCACCCCCACCCCCAGCGCAGACGTAGCCTTCACCGCCGCCGCCCAAACGGTGGAAGCCCAGTTGACGGATTCTGCGCCGCTGGTCGTTTCGGTTACGCCGCCAATTTTTGCGCCGACCGCCTTCTTCACCCTGCCGCCGCTTCCGGCGACGTTTACGCCAATCGCCACCCAGATTCCTGCCACACCAACGCCCCGGCCCTGCAATCTGGCCTCGTTTGTGCAGGATGTCTCCTACCCTGACGGAAGCAGTATTCTGATTGGCGCTGGTTTCACCAAAACCTGGCGGCTCAAAAATGTCGGTACCTGCACCTGGACTACCGGCTACACGCTAGTTTTTGAACATGGCGACCAGATGGGCGGTCCTGCCACGCAAGCGCTGACGCCCGGCACCGTCGCGCCCGGCCAAACGATTGACGTTTCTATCAATCTGGTAGCGCCCACTACACCCGGAACCTATCACGGCGACTGGAAACTGCGCGAGCCCGGCGGGGTTTTGTTTGGTCTTTCGACCGGGCCATTCTGGGTCGAAATCAAAGCCGTTGCGCCGACAGCGACTCCCACCGCCACGGCCAGCCCCTCCCCCGCTGGCGGAGTCTATACCGCGCCGCTGGTCAGCGCCGAGAGCGGCTCGGTGCGCAGTGATACCACCAAACTGGCGGTCACCAACGCCGGCGATGTGGAGAGTAACGCCTCCTCGCAAGCATTTCTGACCTTCGACCTATCCGGTCTGCCCGCCGGGGCGACGATTACCGAAGTCAAGGTCAACTTCAGCAACTACGACATGCTCGGCGACCCGTTCGGCAGTTTGGGCTGCTTGCGCATGTACGCGCAGGATTTCGGCGCGCTGGACGCGGGCGACTTCTTCGGTGGTTCGCCGCTGGGAGCGGTTGCGCGCTGGTGTACCTCCGGCGAACTCAGCGCTGAAGCCGTCGCCGCCGATTTAAAAGCCGCCATTCAAGCCAAAGTTGGCACGACGCGCGCGCAGTTCCGCGCCCAATACAACGAAACCGCCAGCGATGGCGATGGCATTGCCGATATGGCGCGGCTGGGACTTAACATCAAACTCATCATCACTTACACCCTGCCGTAACTGAAATGCAAAATAAAAGAATGCGGAATGATGAATTCATCATTCCGCATTCATCATTTCTTGAAGAGCGTTACTCCAAAAGTCAGATACGTCGCCGCCGCCAGCATGCCCGTCGCCAGCGCCGCGAGCGGAAAGCGTCCAATCGTCATGATGAAAATTGCCAGGAAAACCCAGGCGAGCGTGTGAAACCAGCGCAAGATGAAATGTGTTCTAAACGAACGCGCGGGTTCACCGGCTTTGGGTTTCGGCCACACAAAAATCCACACTGCCGAAATGACATAGCAAATCAACCCCCACAGCAAGGTAGGAACGCCCAAAAATGTAATTGTTTGCATCGAAAAATCTCCTTTTACAGCCGAATGATGTAGCCGCAATACTCGCACTTGACCGAATCCTGGCCGCGCAAAACCACCTGATCAAGATTTGCGCCGCAGGACGGGCACTGCGCCGGCAGCGCGCGCACTTTGTCCACGGCGGCCTGGTCGAGCGCAACCGCGCGGGTTTTGTCAAATTCTTTCGTCTTTGCCAGATTCAGCAGGCGCACCCACTCCGCGCCCTCCTGCCAAACGTGCAGGTGAATCGTCTGCAAACTGGCGCCCGCGCCAAAGCGCAGGTCGAGATGGTCTTCGTTTTTCATCATGCCCTGCTTGCTGGCTTTGGCTTCTTCCAACAGCGTCACCGCGATTTCCCATTTTAATTCCTGTACTTTTTGTTTTTCGGTTGCAATGAAGAGAATCTTTTTGGTGGCGACTTCTTCCTTGCGCTCAAAAATCAAGCGCTGGTCGGTCAGATAAAGCACGCCGTCGGGGTCTTCGTCGCGCTCTTTCACGTCCTGGCACCAGACGGATTTGACAGCCATAATTCCGCTTTCGGTGGGCAGCAGGCTGAAGCAGGCTTGCGCCAGTTGGCCGAGCATCCATTGGATGTCGTCGAGGTGCTTTTTGACGGCGGCAACCTGCCCGTTGAAGGTGTTGTACATCCCGCCAATCTGTCGCTCCGCCGCCGAGACTTTGCTCTCCGTGGTGGCAATCTCCGCTTCCAGCCGGTCGAGTAAGCTCCTGGCGGCGGTCGGGTTGCCCTTGGCCGCCGTCGCCTGGCTGAGCAAACTTTCCAGCGCGCGCATTCCGTTTTGCAGCGGGGCTGCCTGCATGTTGATTTGCGAATTGACCGTTGCGCTCAATCCGTGCCACTGATTGGCAAAATCAGCAGCCTGCGCTTCGAGCGTTTTCTCGAAAACGTAACCTTTTTCGCGCAAATTGGCGATTCTTTGCGCCATGCCATTGACGTTGGTCGCCAAATCTTCCACTGCATCGCGCGCGCGGCTCAAGCGCACGCCATCCTGTAGCCAGCCAACTTTGGTTTTCAACGAAAATAATCGGCTTTCCAGTTCCTGCGCCGGGGTGGATGTGGTCATGGATTCTCCTCGAATGAGTAAGTTTTCTCGCGCCAAAGCCGTCATAACTTTAGCGGGCGTTCAACGTCCATAAAAGTATAGTACAAAAGCCGCGTGGTAGAATACCTTAAAATGATGAATGCAGAATGCAGAATGCTGAATGTAAAATTCTGTTTTCAACATTCATCATTCCTCATTTTGGAGCAATCAATCATGACCAAAACATCCCTTTCCACCATCCGTTTTCTCGCCGCAGACGCCGTTCAGCAGGCCAATTCGGGACACCCCGGCCTGCCGATGGGCGCGGCGGCCATCGCCTACACCGTTTGGATGCGGCACTTGCGCCACAATCCGCACAATCCAAAATGGCCCAACCGCGACCGCTTCATCCTTTCCGGCGGACATGGCTCAGCGCTGCTGTATGCCCTGCTGCACCTGACCGGCTACGACCTGCCGCTGGATGAACTCAATCGCTTTCGCCAGTGGCAAAGCCTGACGCCCGGCCATCCCGAATTCGGTCTGACGCCCGGCGTCGAATGCACCACCGGGCCGCTCGGCGCGGGATTCTCCAACGGCGTCGGCATGGCAATCGCCGAAGCGCACCTGGCCGCCGAATTCAACACGCCCGAACATGCAATTATTGACCATTACACCTACGCCATTGTCACTGATGGCGACCTGATGGAAGGCGTCGCCGCGGAAGCCGCTTCACTGGCCGGACATTTACAGCTCGGCAAGTTGATTTATCTCTACGACGATAACCATATTTCCATCGAAGGCGCCACCGACATCGCCTTCACCGAAGACCGCCTGGCGCGCTTCGCCGCTTACGGCTGGCACACGCTGGCTGTGGCCGACGGCAACGACGTGGAAGCGATTGACGCCGCCATCCGCGCCGCCAAAACCGACCCGCGCCCCTCGCTGATTGCCGTCCGCACGACGATTGGCTTCGGCCTGCCGACCCGCGCCGGAACCTCCAAGGCGCACGGCGAACCGCCCGGCGAGCAAGAACTCAACGGCGCAAAGCAGGCCGCCGGCTGGCCGATTGAACCGAAGTTTTTCATTCCCGAAAAAGCCCTGGCAGATTTCCGTCAATCCGTTGCGCGCGGCGCACAATTCCAGGCCGAATGGCAGGCAAAATTTGACGCCTACCGCGCCCAATTCCCCGCAAAAGCCGCCGAATTGGCCCGCCGTCTGCGCGGCGAACTGCCCGCCGGTTGGGATGCCGACCTGCCAGTTTTTCCCGCCGACGCCAAAGGCATGGGTTCGCGCGTCGCTTCGGGCAAGGCGCTCAACCACTTCGCCGCCAAAATCCCCGAATTGCTGGGCGGTTCCGCCGACCTGGCGCCATCCAACAACACCAAACTGGACGGCCTGGGCGACTTTCAGCCTGCCAGCCCCGCCGGACGAAATTTTCACTTTGGCGTGCGCGAGCATGGCATGGGCGGCGTCGTCAATGGCATGGCCTATCATGGCGGATTGCGTCCGTTTGGCGCAACCTTTTTGGTTTTTGCCGATTACATGCGCCCGCCGCTGCGGATTGCCGCGCTTTCGCATCTCAACCCGATTTTCGTCTTCACCCATGATAGCATCGGCGTCGGCGAGGACGGCCCCACCCATCAGCCGGTGGAGCAGGTTGCCAGCCTGCGCGCCATTCCCAATCTGACGGTGATTCGCCCGGCAGACGCCAACGAAGCCGTCCACGCGTGGCGCGTTGCCCTCGCGCAGAGTCACTCCCCCACCGCGCTCATTCTCACCCGCCAAAATTTGCCAACCCTCGACCGTTCCATTTATTCCGATGCGGCGCTGCTGGAAAAAGGCGCCTATGTGCTGGCCGATTTGGGCGACAATCCGCCTGAATTGATTTTGATGGCCTCCGGCTCGGAAGTGGCGCTGATTGTGGAAGCCGGAACCCGTCTGGCAATGGAAGGCGTCAACGTGCGGCTGGTTTCCTTCCCCAGTTGGGAATTGTTCCAGCAACAAGAGGCCGCCTACCGCGAGGCGGTTTTGCCCGCCGCCGTTTCAGCGCGCGTCGCTGTCGAAGCGGGCATCGGCATGGGCTGGGAAAAATTCACCGGCGCGTCCGGTGTCATTCTTTCGCTGGAGCATTACGGCGCTTCCGCCCCGGCCTCGATTTTGTTCAAGGAATTTGGCTTTACGGTGGAAAATGTGATTGCCAAAGCCCGCGAGGCGCTGAAATGAAAGTAGCTGTCGGCTGTGACCATGCCGGTTTTCCGCTGAAAGCGACTGTGATTGAGGCGGTGCGCGCCGCCGGTCACGAGGCGCTCGACCTGGGAACGGATTCCACTGCGGCGGTGGATTATCCCGATTTTGCCGAAAAAGTTGGCCGCGCAGTTTTGGACGGCGCGGCGCAGCGCGGCATCATGCTGTGCGGCTCGGCGGTTGGCGCCAACATCGCCGCCAACAAACTGCGCGGAATTTACGCCGGAATTTGCCACGACACCTACTCGGCGCATCAGGGCGTGGAACATGACGCCATGAACGTGCTTTGTCTGGGCGCGCGCATCATCGGCCCGGAACCCGCCAAAGAAATTGTCGCCGCCTTTTTGGGCGCGCGCTTCCTCGGCAACGACCCCGGCCAGGAGCGTCACGCCCGCCGGGTGGAAAAAGTTCGGCAAATCGAAAGAGAAGAGTGATGAAGAGAGAAGGAGAAAAGGAGAAAGTGTGTATCCTTTTCATCTTTCACCTTCATCTCTTTTCATTCATCATTCTGCATTGACAGGAGATTCCATGAACCCCATTCAACAACTGACCGCCCTTGGGCAATCGCTTTGGTACGACAACATTCAGCGCCGCCTGCTGGAAAACGGCGAACTGGCGGCGTTGATTGCGCGCGGCGACATTCGCGGCGTGACCTCCAACCCGACCATTTTTCACAACGCCATCAGCAAAACCAGTGATTACGACTCGGCGCTCATTCCGCTGGCGCAATCCGGCTGGAGCGCGGAAGATATTTTTTGGCAGTTGGCCGTGGAAGATATTCAGGCCGCCTGTGATTTGTTCACCCCGCTCTATCAGGAAAGCCTGGGCGTGGACGGCTACGTCAGCCTGGAAGTCAGCCCCGCGCTGGCGCATGACACCGCCGCAACGGTGGAACAGGCCAAAGCCCTGTGGGCGCGCGTCAACCGCCCCAACCTGATGATTAAAATCCCGGCCACGCTGGCTGGTTTACCCGCCATCCGCGCCGCCATCGCCGCCGGAATCAACGTCAATGTCACGCTCATTTTCTCGGTGGAGCGCTACCGCGTCGTGATGGACGCCTACATCTCCGGTCTGGAAGACCGCCTGCTGGCGGGCGGCACCATCGAAAATATTCACTCCGTCGCCTCGTTTTTCGTCTCGCGCATGGACAGCAAAATTGACCCGAAATTACCGGAAGGTTCGCCGCTGCGCGGCAAAGCCGCCATCGCCAACGCCAAACTGGCCTACGAAGCCTTCCAGCAAGTTTTTTCGGATGTGCGCTTTGGCAAACTGCAACTGGCGCAGGCCAATTACCAGCGCCCGCTGTGGGCCTCCACCGGCACCAAAAACCCGGCCTACGCTGACACGCTGTACGTGGACAGCCTGATTGGCCCGGCCACCGTCAACACCGTGCCGCCCGCCACGCTCGACGCCTTCCGCGCGCACGGCGCCGCCGCCCAAACCATCACCGCCGGGCTGGACGAAGCCAAAAATCAACTGGACGAACTGGAAAAACTTGGCATCTCGCTGCAAACCGTCACCGCTGAGCTGGAAGCCGAGGGCGTAAAATCCTTTGCGGAGGCCTTCACCGCCCTGCTGGCCTCGGTCGAAACCCGGCGGAAAAACGCGCTCGAACAGCTCGGGCCGCTGCGGGAATCCGTTGCCCAGGCGATTCAGCGGCTGACAGCCGATTCTGCGCCCGCCCGCCTGTGGGCGCACGACCCAACCATCTGGACGACCGACCCCGCCGGACAGGCCGAAGTCAAAATCCGCCTCGGCTGGCTGACCCTGCCCGAAACGATGCGCCCCTCTCTGGCTGAATTTCAGGCCATGGCGGCAGGAATTCACGTGGATGGCATCACCAAATTTCTACTACTCGGCATGGGCGGCTCGTCGCTGTCCCCCGAAGTTCTGGCGCTGGTTTTCGGCGTGAACAACTTCGCCATTCTTGATTCGACCGACCCCGGTCAGGTGCGCGAGGCCATGGCCGCCTTCCCGCCCGCCGAAACGCTCTACATCGTCTCCAGCAAATCCGGCGGCACGGCTGAAGTCATGTCGGTTTTTGAAAATTTCTGGTCGCTTTCCGATGGCAACGGCAGCCACTTCATCGCCATCACCGACCCCGGCACCTCGCTCGAAAAGCTGGCCCAAGAGCGCGGCTTCCGTCAGGTTTTCAATGCCGACCCACTGGTGGGAGGCCGCTATTCGGCGCTGACTGCCTTCGGGTTGGTTCCCGCCGCGCTGATGAAACTCGACTTGGAACGCATACTCAACCGCGCCGGTTGGATGATGCGCGAATGCGCCCCCGACCAACCCGCGGCGCGCAACCCCGGCCTGGTGCTGGGCGCGATTCTCGGCCAGGCGGCGCTCGCGGGCCGCGACAAACTCACCATTCTGGCCGATGACGTGCTCGCTCCGGCTGGCGCCTGGCTCGAACAACTGATGGACGAGTCCAGTGGCAAACTGGACAAGGGCATTTTGATTGTGGATGGCGAAGCGCAGCACGCGCCCGCGTTTTACGGCAAAGACCGCATTTTCGCCTACCTGCGCCTGGACGGTCAGCACGGCGCCTTTGCCGCCGCCCTGCGCGCCGCCGGTCAGCCCGTGTTGGAATTTCGGCTGAGCGGACGCTATGACCTGTTCGCCGAAATGTACCGCTGGGAAGTCGCCACCGCTATCGCCTGCGCGGAAATTGGTGTCAACGCCTTTGACCAGCCGGATGTGCAAATTGCCAAAGATATTGCCAAAAAGAAAATCGCCGAATACCGCGAAAAGGGGAAATTAGGCAGTGGAACATTTATCCGCGCGGCAGACGCCCCCGCCGCGCTGAAAGAATTTCTCGCCCAGGCGCGGCCCGGCGATTATTTGGCGATTAATGCCTACCTGCGCCGCAACCCGGCCATGAATGCCGCCCTGCAGGAACTCCGCCAAAAACTGGGAGCGAAAACCGGCTTGCCGACCACGCTCGGCTTCGGGCCGCGCTTCCTGCATTCGACCGGCCAACTGCACAAGGGCGGCGCCAACAACGGGCTGTTCCTGCAAATCACCGCCGAGACGGCGCATGATTTGGACATTCCCGGCCAGGGGATGACCTTTGGCACGCTGCAGCTGGCTCAAGCCCTCGGCGATTATGACGCGCTGGCCGCGCGTGGCCGGCGTATTTTGCGTGTTCACCTTGCCGCGCCCGAAAACTTACAGAGTTTGTTGTAGCGCGACATTTATATCGCGGTCGAAGGTCGGGAGACTTTCGACTCCGTTACAGCAAGATTTTCTGAAAGGCGCGCAGCAAGTCGCCGCGCTGCTCGTAGCCGCTCTCGTCCATTTCGGGCAGGCACAGAACAATTTTCCGGCGGCAGCGCCGCAGCAGACCGGAAACCAGCCGCGCCAGCGAGTCGCGGTTGGCGGCGACCTCGTCGGCGTCGTTCCAGGTGCGACCAGCAGAGGTTTCCCAACCGCGCGCCAGAACGTAGGGATGCGTTATCGGCTGGGCGAGACGCTCGTACCAGCCGCTCGAACCCGCATCCAGCCAGAACTGCACCGTAGCCGGACGATTCATCAGCAGGAAGGTGGTCGCCGGGGCGACAAGAACCGCATCGTCCTGTTCTGCTTGCCAGTCAGTGATGTATTGCGCTGCCAGAACGCCTTCGCGCAACATCAAAAGATATTCGCGTCCAACAGAAGGCGTCTGCTCTTCGTCCAACAGGTTGAGCGCCTGGCGAAATTTTTGCACCGATTCAATCAGGTTGGCTGCCACACGGATGGAGTCAAAGTTGTGATGAAAGCCAAACCCGGGCTGTGAAAGCGTTTCGCCAAACAGTTTGCGTAAAAAATGGTCAAACGGCAGGGGCGCGCCTTGCTGATAATCCAGCAGCCAGGCGCGCAGACGGGCGAATCGCTCGCCCAGGGTGTAGGTGATGCGCTCCTGCATCTGTGGGCGAATATCTTCAAAGGCCGAAAATGCGCCGTCGCGCGGGCGGTAGGTAATGTCGGTCAACAACTGCGCGCGCACCAGGTCGAGGCCAGAAATGGCTTGCATCAGAGCGCAGGCGACATCGAATTGTGGCGGAAAAATTTTCCAGCCGGGATGCGCCAGACAGGCGAGAGTTAGTAGCGCCTGGCTGGCGGGTTCGTCACGCAGGGAACGCGAGGGGCGGTGCGAGCGCGCCGGAACGCCCCTCGCTGTCAGGCGATTCATCAGCGAGAAGCGCAGGGCGTCCGACAGGTACGGGGCGAGAATTACAATTTCGGCGGCGGGCGTCCCCGCTTCCAGCAAGCACGCAACCTGCTCGGCGATAGATTCCAACAGCTGCGGATAAAAGCGCGCGGCGAGAATCTCCCAGGGCTTTTCTTGCGCGTCTTCGGCGTCTTCTTCCCCAGCAAGCGCTTCCAGCGGCGAATAGACTTCGGGCGCGATGACGTTGACCAGGCTGGACTCCAGCCGGGCAATGGCAGGCGAAACCACAAAACTGTGGCGCATTTCGACGGTTTCGGCGCACAAATCGGCCAGCGCCAACCCGGTCGGCAGGTCGGCGCCCAAAAAACGGCGATAACCCGCGCTTTCGTCGTAAATTAACAGCGCCGAATCAAATTCGGGCAGCCACTCGCGCATCAGGTCGTGAACGCGCGCGCCATCTTCTTCGACGTTATCGTAGATGAGGTGGCGGTAACTGCTGGTGAGGAATTGCCGGGTGATGGGGTGCGGCCAGAGCAGGTTGACAAAAATTTCCAATTGCAGCGAGAAATCCAGCAGGTTGTTTTCCAGACAGTAGTGGCGAAAACGAGTGGCGCATTCCTGCGCGTCGGCATAGATACGGCGTTGAACCGGTTCGCCAAAATAAGCGGCGTCGAGGCGCGCGCCGATTTCGCTGTACGGAAAGCCGACGACGGCGGCTTTGTTGAGGTTGTCAATGATTTGGGAATACAAACGGTTGCGGTCAATTGTGACTGAGTCGAAATAGCCTTGTTCGAACAGCGGGCGCGTGACTTGCGCCATGTAATACTGGGCAGTTTCCAAAGTGAGAAATTGGGGGCCGCGTTCCGGGTGGGAAAACCCGGCGGCCTCGCCCACCAGCGGCCAAAAGCGCTGACACAGACGGTGCGCCAGCCCACCCAGCGTGGCCGGGGTGGCTTCTTCACCTGCGGCGCGTTCCGGGCTGTTGAGCAGGTCAAAATAAGGCGCTTGCAGGGTACGTTGCGGAGTCAGAATCAAGATGGATGCGTTTGGGATGCCAGCGTTAAGCAAGGCGCGCATTCGTTCCACCGCGGCAGTGGTTTTGCCACAACCTGCCGGGCCAGTAAGAAAAATCTTCTGGTTGAGCGGCGCTTCGAGAATGGAAACCTGATCGGCAGTGAGCATGGTTCTATTTTACGCGGAAAGAGGCAGTTACCGCCATCCAGTGGCCGATTTCCAACGCGGGCAGCAAGCGCCGCAGGTCAGCCGAGGCCATTATAACCGCAACACTGCGCTCGCCCGAACCGATGGAAATTTCGTCGAAGGCAAAAACTGCCTCGTCGGCCAGCATCCGCAGCGGAGCGGGCAGCCCCAGCGGAGAAACGCTGCCCACGCGGTAGCCGGTCACCGCCAGGACTTCAGCCTCGGTCGCCATCGTCAGGCGCGACTGGCCAAAGTGGGCGCGCAGCGCCGGCCACGAAACCTGCCCCGGCCCGGCGGCCAGCACCATGAAGAAATTCTCCGCGCCGAGGCGGAAAAGCAGGCTGCGAATCAACTGCCCCGGCGCTTGTTCGCGCGCGCGGGCGGCTTCCTCCAGCGAATTCACCGGCTGGGCGTGACGAAAAACGCGATGGACGACGTTTTGTTGGGCGAGAAATTGGGAAACGGGAGGCATTGACATGGAGTACAATCAGGAAAATTAATCTTTTTCAGGAGGTTGACACATGCTTGCAATTCGTCTTTTTTCTGAAGGTGGCACGGACGCCGGAATTGGCTGGCTGGTTTGGGTGGTTTTGCTCATTTTCTTCGTCATGGTCGTGCTTGGCTGGCTAGCGGCCACCAAAGGCTGGCTGAAGAAGGAGGAAGAATCTGCCCATGAAGCGCACGGCGAGGAACACGGCCACGCCGCCGATGATTTGACCAAACTGGAGGGCATCGGCCCGAAAGTGGCGCAGGTTTTGGCCGGGGCTGGCATCACCACCTTCGCCGGGCTGGCCGCCGCTGACGAAAAGACCGTGCGCGAAACGCTGGACGCCGCCGGTTACAAGTACATGGACCCGTCCAGCTGGCCGGAGCAGGCCGCGCTGGCCGCCAAAGGCGATTTTGCTGCGCTGCAAAAATTGCAGAACAGTTTGAAGGGCGGGCGCAAAGCCGCTTCCAAATAGTGAATTAGAAATTGCAAATGACGAATGGAGAATGGAGAATGAAAATTCTTCATTCTCCATTCTGTATTGGCCTTCCGGCGGCGTCGAAGGCGCGGAATTGGGCGGGGGCGCACGGGCTGGCGAGGTACTCCTCGCGGAACATCGTCCAAATCATGGAGTCGGCGGGCTGGCCGTTGGCAAAGGCCAATCGGCGGCGGTTGCCTTCGTGGACGTAGCCCAATTTACGCGGCACGCCCGCCGAAGCGATATTTTCCACCGCGCAGTGAATTTCCATGCGCTCCACCTGGCAAATTTCAAAAGCGACTTTGGTCAGGACGGCGGCGGCTTCGGTGGCGAATCCCTGGCGAGTGAAATCGGCGTGAATCCAGTAGCCAATTTCCAGCGCGTTGCCGGCCAGGCGGGTATGCAGGCCGGTTCCACCCAGCAGGCGGGTTTCTTGCGGGTCAAAAATTCCGTATACGAAATCACGGTCTTGGTCAAATCCGGCGCGAAAATAACGCAGACGTTCCACTTTGGCTTCGAGCGGTTCCGGCTCGGCGGCGGCCCAGGGCATGAAGGGCAGCAAGTGCGCCACGCTTTCGGTGACGGCACGCTGTAACAGCGGCGCATCTGCCGGGCTGTAGCAGCGAATGTGCAGGCGTTGGGTTTCGATGCGGTACGGGGGAGTTTTCATGGTTTCCTCTTCAGCAGGCAAAAATCGGCGTTCTCACGGCCAAAGGCTTTTTCGATGGGGAAATTGCGAAAGACCGAGCGAATATCCAAGTCGGCACGGGTCGAAAAAAGCAGACGCGCGCCGGCTGGCAGGCTTTCTGGCGTCTCCACGCCCAGCGGGAGCAGCGTCAGACCGTCGCCGTAGATTTGCGCCAGGTGCATTTCGCGCTGAACGTAAACGGGGGTTTCCGGCTGGTTTTGGCGCGCCCAGGTCAGCGCCTCGCGGTAGCAGGTCAGCCAGTAATCGGTTTCGTAGGCGCGGAAAGCGCTACCAGTTCCACCGGTGAGCATGTTGTAGTAGGTGTATTCGTAGGGGTGCAGGCGCAAGATTCCGAGCAGGCCGGGCAATAAAATCAGCAGGGCGAAGGCAAAACGCAGCATGGGGGCGGGTTTGATGCGGAAATTGATTTCTTCGATGCCGTGTGCGACAAAAATAAAAAGCGGCGGGATGATGAAGAAAAAGTGGCGGAAACCATCATAGACCGCCGGGGTTTGCAGCAAAATGTAGGCGGTCACCAAACCGAACCACAGCGCATATAGCAGCGCTTCGCGGCGGGTTTCACGGCGGAAGGTCATGCGCACAAACCCAATCAGCGCCAGCGGCCAGGTGGGCAGGGTGAGGGTCAGCGCCAGCATTTGCGGAAAGTAGCGCACCGGCATCTCGTTGGCGCGAAAAAGCTGGCCGCGAAAAAGTACGGCCAGTTCGGTGGGGTTGTCGGACATGTGGGTCAAAACTTCCAGCAGGCGCGTCAGCGGATTTTGCCATAAAAACGGCCAGAGCAGGAACATGACCAGTATGGAACAAAGGATGAATGCAAAATGTTGAATGATGAATGATGAATGAGAGGAGGAGAGAAGGGGAGAGGGAGAAAATTTGTGTTCTTTACTTCGTATCCTGCGTTCTGCATTCGAGATGGCCTCGTACCCAATCACCAAAATTCCGGCCAGGGGGCCGATGACGCGAATGGCTGAAGCGACGCCGAGCGCCAGCGCCGCAACCATCAGCCGGGCCAGGGCCTCGGTTTTTGATTTTTGCTTCTCGGCTGCGAGCGAGTCCAGCCAGTTCAGGCCGAAAACCATCGCCGCCAGGAAAGCGCTCATAAAGGGAATATCTTTGGGGTTGATGAAGGCGTGACCCCAAAAAATCGGCTGCAGGGCGAAAAATGCTGTCGCAACGGTGGCAAGATTCGGCGGGAGCGTTCTTTTTGCCAACGAGCGGAAAAAAGCCAGGGCCAGCAAAAAGCCGATAAAGTTGACCAAATGCCAGGCGTCGCCCTCTTCCAGCCGAAAAAGAAAAACCAGCGTTTGCTCAACGGGACGCGCCAGCAGCAGGTAGGCCGGGCCGTACTGTTTATGGTCTTCGGCGCTGCTGCCGTAAACGCTTTCCGGCACGTTCAGCCAGTTGGCGGGCTGATAGGCGGCGGGGATGGCGGCGGCGTAGTTGTAAAAAAGCGGCTCATCCCACGATTGGCCGTAGGCGCGGAAGGTGAGCAGCCCGGCCAGCGCCAAAATCAAAAAAAGCAGGTGATGCGGTTTGATGAATTTCATCGCGGCGTAAGCGATTGCAGCAGGCTGGTCATTTCGGTTTCTTCCTCGGCCTGACCCTTGAAATAATCGGTCATGAAGGCCGAGCGACGCAGGCGCAGGCAGATGGGGGCAACGGCGGCCAGGTCAGCGGCGGTGACGCTTTCACGCGAATCGGCAGCGGCGTAGGCGCGGGCGGATTCAAACCAGGTGATTTCGGCGCGCAGGCTGTCAATGCCCAGCCCCTGAATGAGGGCGATGGCCTGGCTGGCAATTTCGTCGCTGATGGTGACGGAGCGCAGCCGGGCGCGCGCCTGCTGAATTTCACCGGCGGCCTGCGCCGATTCGAGCGTGTATTGCTGAATCAGCGCGCGCGGATTAGTTAAATAGGCGTGGACGCGCCGATAGGCTTCGAGGCGTTCCTCGGCGTTTTCCAGGCCGCGCACGATGACGCGCAGACCAAACCGGTCGAGAATTTGCGGGCGCAGTTTGCCTTCTTCGGGATTCATGGAACCAATCAGCACAAAACGGGCGCGATAGGTGGCCGAGAGCGGGCCGCGCCGCACGGTGTAACTACCCTGCGCGGCGGCGTCGAGAATGGCGTCGGTGATGTCGTCGCCCAGCAGGTTGATTTCGTCAATGTACAGCAGGTTGCGGTCGGCCTGCGAGAGAATGCCGCGCTGAATGCGCATCCGTTCACGCAGAACGGTGCGCTCGTCCAGGCCGCCGACGACTTCTTCGAGGCGGGCGTTGAGCGGCAGTTCCACCAGCCGCACGCGGTCGGGGGCCGTCAGCGGCTGACCAGCGGCGTATTTTTGCGCGCATTCGGGGCAGACGGCATCAATACCGCCGGTTTCCACATCTTCGGGCAGGCAGCCGTAGTGGCAGGTGGAGCGTTCAATGGAGGGCAGTAATTCGAGCAGGGAGCGCACGGCCGTGGTTTTACCCGTTCCGCGTGGGCCGACCAGCAAAACCCCGCCAATGTTGGGGTTAATCAGCCCCAGCATCAGCGCCAGTTTCATTTCACTTTGGCCGACAATTGCCAAAAACGGGAAGGGCAGCGCTTCGGCAATGCCAGAATCGCCCATGCTTTCGTAGCCTTTCAGCAGGGCTTTGTTGGAGGCAAAATCAATCAACTCTTTCAGCGAGCGAAATCCGCCCGCAGTAGGTTCGGCATTGACAGGATCTTCCGCGCTCATTTTTGCTCCAATCGCTGACGCTGACGGGCTTGCCCGGCGGCGAGTTTTTCACGCTCTTCGGCGTTTTCGGCCAGAAGCGGCGGAACTTCGACGGGTAGGCCGTCCTCACCGATGGCGACGTAGACCAGGTAGGCGGTGTTGGTGTGCGTTTTTTCGCCGCTGATCGGGTTTTCGGCCTCAACGTGTACCGCGGCTTCCAGCGAAGTCCGCCCGACGTAGGTCACTTCGGCGCTGAGTATCACCAGGTCGCCGATTTTTATCGGCTGGCGAAAAGTCATCCGGTCAATGGCGACGGTCACCACGCGCCGCGCGGCGTGACGCATACAGGCCAGCGCGCCGCATTCGTCCACCAACTTCATGATGTAGCCGCCGTGGACATTGCCCGCCGGGTTGGCGTGTTCGGGCTGCATCAATTGGGCAATGGAAATGCGCGAGGCGCGCATGGGTTTGGGAGCGAGGGTGGTCATATTGTTGTCCAGTTGTTCGGTTGTGCGGTTATTCGGTTGTGCGGTTATTCGGTTGTGCGGTTGTTCGGTTATCCAGTTGTTCGGTTGTTCGGTTATTCATCATTCTGCATTTACAACGCGCTTTCTTCCACGTCTTCCAGCCGAAAATTGGGTTCGTTATCGTCAAGGTCGCGCGCTGATTCGGCGCCCGCGCGGACGCCGCGATTGCAGTATGAACGATAGGTGCAATAGTCGCAGGCTTTTTCATCCGCCGTCAGCGGAAACTGACCGGCGGGCGTGGCGGCGATGGTTTTTACCCGCTGATTGAGAAATTCCCAATCACGCTGATATTGCGCCGCCGAATAAGGGAAGTGCGCCGGGTCTTGCGGAAAATCGGCAAACCAGTAAATCATTTCGATATTTTCGGGCGCAAAGGGCGCGCCGCCGTTGAAGTGCGCCCCGGCCTGCGCCAGCACCGCGCGGTAAACGCGAGTCTGCATCCGCGCCGCCAGATGAGGGGTTGGCGTGCGTCTTTTCGAGGTTTTCCAGTCGAAGATGGTCGCTCGTCCGGCGCGCACGACCAGCAAGTCGAACTTGGCCGTCAGGCGGAAACCCGCCGTCAGCGGCGCAGAAAGCATCAGCTCCGGCGAAACAACTTGCGCCGAGGCGAAATCCTGCCCGACGGCAAACATCAGCCAGGCCTGCCACCAGTGCGCCAGCTCCGGTGAATTTGCCAGCCGCCCGACCTGTTCGGCGGGAATGCCTAATAGATGCTGTTGTGCCAGCAGGTGAAAGGCTTCGCCCGTCTGACGATGGCGTTCATTTTCCAGCGCTGGTTCGGCCTCGACCGCCGGATAGTTCAGGCGTTCGATGTGGCGCAGTTCAAAACGGCGCGGGCAGTCGGCGTAGGCTTGCAGGGACGCCTGCGAAAAAGCGAATGAGATAGAGATGCCGGAAGCCGGTTTATCACTCATCTTCTGTTCCTTTACCATAACGCCTTCAACGCCGGCGCTGCCTCGGCATCGCCTTTACGCCCGCTGTTGAAGGTAATGATCAACTCGCGTTTGGCGCGCGTAATGCCAACATACAACAGGCGCAGGCGTTCTTTCACATAATCCACACGCGCCTGCTTCGTCGCAGCGCCTTCTTCGTAGTAGTCAAACTCATCATCCGAAAGCGCGGCCTGTAACTGACCCAGCGCTTCCGCCTCCAAATTCAAGTGATCCCGCACATACCACTTCTCCGAAATAAAACTTTCGTCGTGCATGCCAGCGGGAAAATCATAATTATTGACCGAGAGCAAATACACCCGGTCCCACTCCAGCCCCTTGGCGCGGTGCATCGTTGTCACCACCACTTTGCCGCGATGTTTTTCCGGGTCAAAACCGGCATCGTCGGAGGAAAAACCGAGGAAACGGCGTTCATTCTTGGCAATCACCACCAATTCAGCCGTCAACTCTGGCAAGCGCCAATCTGTGTGGTTGTTGGATGACTGGCGCAAAAGCAGCGCCAATTTGTGCGCCAGCGCCAAATCTGCCGGGTCGGTAAAGACATCCTGCGCCAACGTTAGAATCAGCTGGTCAACCGGCAAAGTGACCGCATCCAGCCAGCGGCGCGCATCGGCGCGGAAGGCCGTCAATTCTTCCAGAAGAAAGGAGGCGGGTACAGCGTCTGAGTCTGGCTCCCGTTGAGAATCTGCCTCGCTGAAGCCGGAGAGCCAGTCGCGGGCTTCCGTCGGCGCGAGAAATTCTTCCACGTTGCCTAACCGGCGCAAGCATTCTGCTGTTTCCTGGTAAGGTCTCCGCGTTGCGGCGTCGGCCTCGCCCTGAAAAATTTCCCGCCGCCAGACCTGATAGGCGCCCGAAAGCTTCGTCGCCGAACCGGGGTCGGCCAAGTACGCCAGTAACCTGCTCAACGCCCCCGCCGCCCGGCGAGTCTGATGTGTGCTGTTGAGCAATTCGACGCATTCCACCCCACGCGCATTGAGCAGTTTGACCATCTCAGCCCCGCGTGCGTTTCTCGTATCCAGAATGGCAATCGTTGGTTTTTGTTCAACGGGAATATCTTGAATCGAATTGACATATTTCTCGACCGACCTGGCAACCTGTTCCAACTCTTCTTCGGGTGCAAACCTTTTAGTAACAAAATGAATCGCCGTCGGGTCGTCGGGCGGATTGGGCTGTGGGTCGCCCGCCGGAGCGGGCAAAATATACGGCGGCATCAGTGCATCCTGTGCGTGCGGATTGGGATGTCTATCCATCACCCACTTAATCAGCCGATTCGCCAGGCCAATGATGGCGGGCTGACTACGCCCGGATTCGGGCAGTTCGGCGCTGTCATTCTCGGCAATAAAACGGCGCAGCAGTTCCGGCGAGGCGGTGGTGAAAGTTTCAAAAATGGCCTGATTTGGGTCGCCTACGCGCACCCAATTGCCGTTTTCGCCGCTCAGCAGCCCCAGAATCTTTTCCTGCAACTGGCTGGAATCTTGCGCCTCGTCTTCGAGAATAAAAGGATAGCGATAGCGCAGACGCTCCAAAAATTCCGGGTCGCTTTCCAGCAAATCCAGTGACAGCCGAATCAAATCGTCAAAATCCACCGCGCCGCGATACGCCAACGCGCGCTGATAGTCGGCGTAGATGGCGTAGCCCATTTCGTCCAGTGGCAGCGACTGTCCGGAGGCTTTCAGCCGGGCAAGCAGGCTTTCCGGCGCCTGACGGCTGTCTTTGGCCGAGCGAATGAAAGCCTGCGCCAACGATTCGATTTGCGCCGGAAGTTGTTGTCTCAACGCCCAGTCGCGTTTGCCAGGTTCCATCTGCGGGTCAAGATAATCTTCCAACGTCTCAGCGTGCGCCGCCAGCCAGGTTTGGGCTGCGTCCTTGCGGATGGCCGCCGCTTCGGCTTCATCCACAATCGAAAAGCGCTCTTCCAGCCCCACGCGCCCCGGTTTTTCGCGCACCAAATCATGCGCCAGGCCGTGCAGCGTGCGCACGCGATAGCCCAAGTGTGGAATCAGCCCCTTTTGCTCGACCATGGCCGAAATGCGGTTGGAGAAATTCTCCACCGCCGAATTGACGAGGGTCACAATCAGCACTTCCTGGTCGGTTGCCAATGCGCCGGAGGCGATAATTTGCGCCGCCAACGCGCTGAGCGTGAAGGTCTTGCCCGCGCCCGGCACGGCGGCAATTCCCAGCCGTCCACCGCGATAGCGCAGGATTTTTTCTTGTGAGGGGCGAAAGATAAAGGAGGCGGTCATGGTTGCCCTTATTTTAGCCGATGAATGGCAGCGCAGACGAAAGTCCATGACTGCGACATAAATATCGCGCCATCGTAACGCGACGTTTACGTCGCCACCGTGCCATAAATCGCCGTATAATCCACGCCACCATGAAAGTATTTTACTCGCCCCGGCACGCCCTGCACGCGCCACTTTTTGAAATTTTCGACGGCGGCAAAAAAATCGCCAACTTTGAGACGCCGCAGCGTGTTGAGCGAATTTTGGCCGCGCTGCAAGCGAGCGGCGGACACCAAATTTTACCTCCCGCTGATTTCGGCCTGTCCCCCACATTCTGGCGGTTCACGACGCGGGCTACATCGAGTTTTTGCAAAACGCCTACGCCGAATGGCAGCAAGAAGTCACCGACTATGAAAAAACTGCCCTGCTCCCGGCCACCTTTCCGCCATTGGGTTGGCGGCACAAACCCAAAACCCTGCTCGACCGGACCGGTTATTACATGACCGACCTTTCCGCGCCAATTGTGGCCGGGACGTTTGACGCGGCGCTGGCTTCGGCGCAGTGCGCCTTGAGCGCGGCGCGCGCCCTGACGCAAGGCGAATCCGCCGCTTTTGGGCTGTGTCGTCCGCCCGGTCATCACGCCGGACGGGCAAATTGCGCCGGGTACTGCTACATCAATAACGCTACCGTCGCCGCCCACTGGCTTTCGGCGCGCGGAAAAGTTGCCGTGGTTGACTATTTCTCTTCATGCCGATCCAGATTTTGAATATCCTTATTATAGTGGCTACGCGCAAGTAAATGGCGGCGACCCAGGATTGGGATTTCACGAAAACTTTCCACTGGCGTTCGGAACGGGGGACGATGGCTATTTGGCGGCGCTGGAAAAAGCCATCAAACATATCGCCGAGTTCGCGCCGCAATTCCTTGTGGTTTCGGCGGGGATGGACATTTACAGCGCCGACCCGCTCGGGAAAATCCGCGTCAGCCGCAGTGGAATTGCCGAAATTGGAGCACAAATCGCCAAGTTTGATTTGCCAACCGCCATTATCATGGAAGGCGGCTATAACACCGAAGATTTAGGCATGAATGTGGCAACCTTTCTTGCTGCGTTTGGCGCAGGATAATAGCGCTCCGAGGTGGCTACCCGCAGTTCATTACTGATATTACGCGATACACCGTAGCACGGCATTTATGTCGTGCTGAAATTTGGCTGACGCCAATTTTTAGACATCTGAAGCCTGCCAAACGGCTCTAAAAATGCACTTCTCTGGTTTCTGTGATGCAACCGCGACATAAGAATGTCGCGTCACAAGGTTCCTGCTGCGTAAATTATTTACAGAAGAAAATTTCCGCCCATGAAAAGAGACTTCGCTGGTCACGCCCTGCTTCAAATTCTCGTTCATCTGGCAGGCGCGCTGCCCCTGCTCTGGCTGGTGATGGATTTTTTCACCGCCAACCTGACCGCCAACCCGATTCAGGCCATCGAACAGCGCACCGGCCTGACCGCTGTCAGCTTTCTGGCCGCGTCGCTGGCCTGTACCCCGCTCGCCTGGCTCACCGGCTGGAAAAACCTCACCCAGCGCCGCAAAGCGCTCGGCAACTATGGCTTTTTCTACGCCGCGCTGCACCTGCTCACCTTTTTCATTCTCGACTACGGCCTCGACTTTGCCGCCATTTGGGGCGACGTGGGCAAAAAAGCATACATTCTCATCGGCGCGGCGGCCTTTTTACTGCTTTTGCCGCTGGCGGTCACCTCCTTTAATTATTGGATGAAACGCCTCGGCAAAAACTGGAAACGTCTGCACCGGCTGGTGTACATCATCAGCCCGCTAGTGGTGCTTCATTTTTTCATGGCGAAAAAAGGGGATTTTTTGCGCCTGAGTGGAGACATCCTTCAGCCGCTGGCGTTTGCCGCGCTGGTGGCACTTTTGCTCATCCTGAGACTGCCCCCCGTTAAACAGGCCCTGCTGCAGCTAAAGTCGAAAATCACGCGCGGCGCGGCAGTCTGATTACCCCTCCTCCCGTTCGCCGCATTCCTCGCGCAGACGCTGGCTGACTTCCGTCAGCGCGTTTTGCATGGTTTGCAGGCTCCACACATACTCCTGGCTGGCGGGCAGCAGCGCCAAGCGCTCGGCGCGTTTGAAAATGGGTTTGACCGCAGTATTGCTGGCGCAGATAAATTTTGCCAGCGGCAGGGCGCGCGCCTCGTCGCCGGTGAGGTACCACATTTCGGCAATGCCCGTCAGCAGTTCAGCCGCCAGCGGCGCGGCATTCATCTGACGCAAGAGCGTCAATCCGCGCAAAAAAGCGCGCCGCGCCCCGGGTAAATCGCCGCTGGCCGTCAAAATTTTGCCTGCGCTGTCAAAAATCGAGGCTTTGAGCGCCAGCGCGTTGACCTGCTCCACCAGTTCCAGGCTTTGACGGATGAGCGTTTGGGCGGTTTCCAGCTGGTGTAGTTCATAATAAAAATTTGCCAGGTTATTGAGCGACTGCGCGATGCGCTGATTTCCTTTCAGTCGCCGCGCCTGCTCCAACGCCTGCGTGCCCAGCGCAATCGCGTGGCTAAATTCCTGTACGCTGTAGGCGCTGATCGCGGCCCGGTTGGAAAACTCAAACAGCAGGTTGGAGTCGTTCAGTTCGCGCGCCAGCTGCGTGCCTTTTTGCAGCAAGCGCAGGCTGTCGTTGGGCTGACCCAGCGCGTGGTAGGCCAGCGACAGGCGGTGCATGGCGAATCCCATCTGAGCGTTGCGCGGCATTAGGGGCAGCAGTTGTTCCAGCAGGGAAACATTTTCCAGGTAGTGACCGGTGTGGTAGAAAAATTCGCCCAACAGAATCGCGGTTTGAAAATAAATTTTGGGGTCGCCGCTGCCCAACAAAAGCAGCGATTTTTGCAACAGCGTGACCCCTTCGACAAACCAGCCTTGCGGGCGCAAAAAGGCGCAATACGCGCTGAGCGTTGGCCCCAGCAGGTCGGCGCGTTTCTTTTGCAGGGCAAACTCCCAGGCGGCGCGCAGGTTTTGAATTTGGCCGTTGGTGGACAAAATCGCCTCGCGCTCCAGCGCCGGATCATCGAACAATTCGGCGCGCGCTTGCAGCTCGTTGATGTAATAGATGGCGTGCTTTTCAGCCAGCCGCGCCTCCAGGGCCGGGTCGCTGCGCAATTTTTCGCGCAGAAAATCCCAAAGCATGGGCTGAATGCGATAATTGTTCTCGTCCACACGGCGCAGGATGGTTTTGGCGGTCAGCGAATCAATGAAAAAGGGAGAAATATCGGCTACGTGGCGCGCGCTGGCGCGTGAAAAGCGCCCGCGAAAAACGCCCAGACTGGCCAGCGACTGCGCTTCGGACGCCGAAAACAGCCCCCAGAGCGACTCGAAAACTGCGCTCATGCTGCGGTGCGGGTCGCTTGCCAGGTTTTCCTGCGAGGTAAGAAAATTGAGATTGCCCTGAATTTGCGCAGCGATTTCAGCGCACGAGAAGGTGGAAACCCAAACCGCCGCCAGTTCGATGCCCAACGGCAGCCCGTCTACCAGGCGGCAGATTTCGCCGATGGAAGCCCATTCGGGCTGAAAGTTGGGCGCGACGCGCCGGGCATGTTGTTCAAACAAACTGGCGGAGGCGTACTCGCTGATGTTGGTTGTGTCGGGTGGCGGGCAGTCCAGCCCTTCCAGTGTCAGATTCACTTCGTCTTGCAGGCTGAGCAGCGTGCGGCTGGTGATTAACATGCGCAGGCTGGGAGAATTGTTCAGCAGGGGCAGCAGCAGCGGGGCGGCGTCGGGCAAGCTTTCAAAATTATCCAGCAAGAGCAGGATGTTTTTTTCGGCGAACAGGCCGTCCAACATTTTTTGTCCACTGGCTCCGGCGGGGACGGTTTCGCCTAGCGCCTGGCCGATGGCGGTGTAGATATTTTCGGGCAAGACCAGCGGCGAAATTGGCACGAAATACACGCCGTCTAAAAATTGCTGTTGGCTTTCCAGGGCGGCCTGCAGCGCCAGACGGGTTTTTCCCACGCCGCCCTGGCCCAGCAAAACCACCGGATGCGGCTGGCGCAGCAGTTGGCGCACCTGATGCAGTTCGCGCTCGCGCCCCACAAACAGCGACAAGCTGAGCGGCAGGCTACTACGCGCGCTCGCTGCCCGCAGTAGAAAATCATCGAGGCGCGGGCGTAGTTGATTCCAGCCGAGCGATTGGTTGTGGGGCTGTGCTAAAAAATCGAGCGTTTGCGCAATTTTGGCGGGCAGGCCGCCGGTTTTTTCTACGAACCAGGCCAAAATTTCTTCGCCGGGTTCGGCTTCGAGGCCGTGCCGCAGCCAGGCGCGGATTTCGGTGGCGCTGAGCGCCGTCAGCGCGGTGGAGAAATTGTGGGCGGCGTGAAATTCTGGGGCGGGCGATTCGCTGTCGTTTTCGGCGCTGTACACCAGGCCGACGCGTTCCAGCAGCGGCAGCTGCGTTAAATGGCGAATGGTTTGCAGCGAGCCGTCGTCCAGGTCGCGCCAGTTATCCAGCAGGATAATCAGCCCTTTCAGATTTTTGCGTTCAATCAGGTCGTGGAAAAAATCGGCCAGGCTTTTGGCCGAGATGAATTTGGTATATTGCAGCCAGTTGGCAATGGTTTCGTGTAGCGCTCCGTGAAGGCGATTTTTGATGGCGGGGGTACCTTGCAGGAGGAGTACGGCGTAGCCGCGCATGTGCGCCAGGCGGTGAGTTTCTTGCAGCAGGCGCGAGCGTCCGCTGCCGGGCGCGCCGAAAATTGCCAGGGTAGCGCTGTTGCTTTCGTCGAGGACGCCCAAAAATTCGTGCACGGTTTTCAGCGCCTGGTCGCGTCCCAGCAGACGGTCCATCGGCTCCTGTCCGCTGGCGGCGGCGCGCAGCATGTCGCTGGCGATGACTCTGCCGCGTCCCAGTTGTTTGGCCTGGTAGTGACGCTGGTCGGCCACCTGAAAAAGCGCCTGTGGGGTTTGCGCTTCGAGCGGGGCGCAGGCCACGCCAATGCTGACGGAGAGCGAGATGGGCGGTTCGCCCGGCAGCGGCGCGCTGGAAACCTGGCGCAAAATGCGCTCGGCGATGGTTTGCGCCTCTTCTTTGGGCGTGTGCGGCAGCAATACCACGAACTCGTCACCGCCGTAGCGGAAAACTTCGTCCGATTCGCGCAGCTGGCTGCGGATGCGTTCCACTACGCCAACCAGCGCCTCGTCGCCGCGCTGGTGGCCGAAGGCGTCGTTGATGCTTTTGAAATAATCCAGGTCGAGCATTAATAAGGAAAGCTGCGCGTTATAACGAAGCGCCCGCTGCACTTCGTTTTGCAAGCGGGTGTTGAACATGGCGCGGGTAAATGCGCGGGTGAGCGGGTCAACGAGTTGGCTGTCCACCAGGTGATTTTAGCGCATTCTCAGGGCGCACAGGGCAGCCTGGCTCTATTTTGGTAAACCTGTTTGCTCCAATCTTTAACCGCGCTTTAACAACCCGGCGCGGCGGCTGTGGTATAGTTCCAAATCATGCCCGAAACTATTCTTGTCGTTGAAGATGAGCCGTCCCTGCAGGAAACCCTGCTCTACAACCTGCAAAAACAAGGTTACCGGGTGGAAGCCGTTGGCGACGGTCTGCAGGCGGTGGAAACCGCCCGCCGCCTGCGTCCCGACCTGCTGGTGCTGGACCTAATGTTGCCCGGCCTGGATGGTTTTGAAATTTGCAAAATCCTGCGCCGTGAAATGAATGTTCCCATCATCATGCTCACCGCCCGCGACGACGAAATTGACCGCGTGGTTGGCCTCGAAGTCGGCGCCGACGATTACCTGACCAAGCCTTTTTCGATGCGCGAACTGCTGGCGCGCGTCAAAGCCCAACTGCGCCGCACCGCGTTGGTGCGCGACGAACTGCAAAAAATTCAGACCGCGAGCGAAACCCCCGTCGAAATCATCACCTTCGGCAACCTGCAAATTAATCAGACCCGCCGCGAAATCTTGTTCAATGGCGCGCCGCTGGCCGCCAAACCCAAAGAATACGAACTTCTGCTCTACTTGGCCCAGCATCGCGGCCAAATGCTCAGCCGCGAAATCATCCTCGAGCGCGTCTGGGGCTGGGACTACATCGGTGACAGCCGCACCGTAGATGTGCATGTGCGCTGGCTGCGCCAAAAAATTGAAAGCGACCCCGCCAACCCGGCCAGAATCATCACCGTGCGCGGCGGCGGCTACCGCTTTGAAGGATGAACAATCCCTCCGTTTTACTGATTGCAGTTTTACTGATGACCACGCTGTGGATATCTTGGCGTTGGCTTTCGTTGCGCCGCGCCATCGAAAACTTCGCCCACGCCATTCGCCGCGCCGCAAACGAAGAGACCTCCCCGCTGGAGATTGACACCGCACCCCGTGAAATCGATTCACTCTCCGGCGCCGTCCGCGCGCTGACAATTTCACAGCACAACCGGCAACTGACCCTGCAAGCCGACCACGACCGTCTGGCCGCCCTGCTTGACCAGATGACCGACGGTGTCCTCATCGCCGACCCTGCCGGGCGCGTCACCTTTGCCAACCCCGCCGCCGAGCGTATTTTCGACATCGCGCCTGCCACAGGCCGCTCCCTGGTCGAGGTCATCCGCCAGCACCAACTGGTAACAACCTGGCGCACCAGCCTGCAAACCGGCCAACTTCAGAGCGAGTCGGTTGAACTTTCCACCCGCAATCAATACATCCAGCTCATTGTTCTGCCTGACCGCGACAACCCCGGCGGCAGCCTGCTCCTGGCACAAGACCTGACGCGCGTGCGCCAGATGGAAACCATCCGGCGCGACTTCGTCTCCAATCTCAGCCACGAGCTGCGCACCCCGCTGGCATCGCTCAAAGCCCTCACCGAAACGCTCAACGAAGGCGCACTCGAAGACCCGCCCGCCGCCCGCCGCTTCCTGCAGCGCATCGAAACCGAAGTAGACGCCCTGACCCAAATGGCCGCTGAGTTGCTTGATCTTTCGCGCATCGAAGCCGGGCAAATTACGCTCAACCTGGCAAGAACAGACCCGGCGCGCCTGCTGCGTTCTGCCGCCGAACGTATGACCGCGCAGGCCGCTCGCGCCGCGGTAACTCTGCGTGTGGATTATCCCGCAGACTTACCGCCCGTTCTGGCCGATGCGCCGCGCATCGAACAAGTACTGGTTAATCTCATTCACAACGCTGTAAAATTCACCCCACCCGGCGGCGAAATCAGGCTTTCAGCCAGCCACGAAGATAATTCTGTCCAAATCAGCGTGCGCGACAGCGGCGCAGGCATCCCCGAAGAATCCCTGCCGCGTGTTTTTGAGCGTTTCTACCAGGTAGACCGCTCCCGTACCGGCAGCGGAACCGGACTCGGGCTGGCAATCGTCCGCCATCTGGTCGAGGCCCACGGCGGAAAGATCAGCGTCAAAAGCCGCGAGGGCGAAGGCAGCCTCTTCTTTTTTACCCTTCCGCTGGCAAAGTAAAAAAAACATAAAGGCTTGCAAGCCGCCATTCTTTTTCTTTTCTACAAGGCATATACTTTTTATCTGTCTTAATTGGGCATTGTACAAAAACGGAAAGTTTTTGCACCATGCCCGTACTTGTTCAAAGGAGAAAAGCATGAAACACCCGATTCGAATCTTTAGCCTGCTGACGCTCTTGAGCGTGCTGCTGGCCGCCTGCGCGCCCGCCGCGACCCCCACGCCGGAAGCGCCTGCCGCGACTGAAGCCCCGGCTGCCACTGAAGCGCCCGCCGCCACCGAAGCCCCGGCCATGCCCGCCAGTAATCTGCCCGCCGAAATCACCTTGGGCGCCGTCCACGACCTGAGCGGCGCAACCGCCCTCTACGGCACCTCCATCCAAAAAGGGATTGACCTGGCCGTCAAACAAATGAACGAGCAGAAATTCTTTGGCGATGCCACCACCGTCAAAGTGCTCTATGAAGACGCCGCCGGTGACCCGAAACAGGCCATCGCCGCCTTCGAGAAGTTGATTGCCAACCCGGACGTGACTCTCATCCTCGGGCCGACGCTCTCCAGCGAAGCCAAATCGGCTGACCCGGTGGCGCAGGAAGCCAAAATGCCGATTATCGCCAGCAGCAACACGGCCGGCGGCATCACCACCATCGGCGATTACATCTTCCGCACCAGCCTGCCCGAAAGCGCCGTCATCCCCAACACCATCAAAGTCACCAAACAGGCGCTCAGCCTGACCAAAGTGGCGGTGATGTACGGCAATGACGACGCCTTTACCCAAAGCGGATTCGACGTATTCAAGGCCGCCCTGCAGGCTGAAGGGGTTGAAATTTTAACCGAAGAGACCTTCGCCAAGGGTGACACCGACTTCTCGGCGCAGTTGACCAAGATTCAGTCGCTGGCGCCCGATGCGATTGTCATCTCAGCCCTGGCGGAAGAAGCCGCCAACATCATGTTGCAGGCGCGCACACTCGGCATCACCGTTCCGTTCATCGGCGGAAATGGCTTCAACAGCCCAAAATTGGCTGAAATCGCCGGGCCCGCCGCCGAAGGCGCCATCTCTGGCGCGGCCTGGAACATCGCCAGCACCTACCCGGCCAGCGCCGACTTTGTCGCCGCCTTCAACACCGAATACGGCGGCAACCCCGACCAGTTCGCCGCGCAGGCCTACACCGCCGCCTGGGTAGCTGCCTACGCCATCAAGTCCGCCGACAGCGTTGACCACGCCGCCGTGCGCGACGCCCTGGCGCAGACCACTGGCGTTGAAAGCCCGCTGGGTTTCTTCGCCTTTGACGCCAACCGCGACCCCGTTCACGAGCCGGTTGTCTTGATGGTCAAAGACGGCAAATTCACCGTCTATCAGCCGTAAGTTTTTCACCAAAACGGCGATGACGGCTCGCGGCGGAAACAATCTTGTGGCTTTCGCCTGTCCGTTCGGGTAATCTCTTCCATCAACGTCCCGCCGGTTGTTCGCAATCGGCGGGACGTTTCAACAGGTGACTATGTTCTGGCAACAAGTCGTCAATGCAATTTGGCTCGGCGCAGTCTACAGCCTGTTTTCCCTGGGATACACGCTCGTTTTTGGTGTGCTGGGGATTCTCAACCTGGCGCATCCCTCGCTGTACATGTGGGGCGCGTTCATCGGGCTGATGTGCGTCAACGCGGGGCTGCCGCTCTGGCTGGCGCTGCCGCTGGCGATGATTTTCAGCGGGCTGATGGGCGTCCTGCTCGACCGCATCGCCTTCAAAACCTTGCGCGACCGCAACGCCCCGCACCTGGCAACGCTCATTTCCAGCATCGGCGCTTCCATTTTTCTGATCAGCGCGGCGCAGGGCGTTTTCAGCGCCCAGGTTTCGCGTTTTCCCTTTGGCGTTTTCCCGGTGAAAGTTTTCACGCTTGGGCCGGTGACGATCACCCTGCTCCAAATCAGCATTCTGGCAATTTCGCTCGCCATCATGCTTTTTTTACGCTGGCTGCTGATGGGCACCAAACTGGGCCAGGCGACGCGCGCCGTAGCCTTCAACCCCGTCACCGCCGCGCGGCTGGGCATCCCGGTTGACCGCGTCATCATGCAAACTTTTTTTCTGGCCGGGGCGCTGGCCGGAGCGGCGGGCGTTTTGCTGGGGCTGGCGTTTAACGCCATTTCCCCCTTCATGGGCGGCCCGATGAACCTGAAAGGGCTGACCGTCATCGTGCTGGGCGGGCTGGGAAACATCGAAGGCGCGGTGCTGGGCGGGTTTATTCTCTCGTTCAGCGAAGTGATGAGCGTCGCCTACCTCTCCAGCGATTTGCGCGATGCGGTTTCATTTGTGCTTTTGCTGATTATTTTGCTCTTCCGCCCCAACGGTTTGCTGGGACGTTCCAGCGCCAAACGCGCATAAGGACAGCCGCCATGACAGTTTTCACTCAATTTTGGTCCACTTATGGCAGCGTGGTGCAATTTGCGCTGATTAATATGTTGCTGGGCATCAGCATTTATTTCACCCTGTACACCGGCTTGCTTTCACTGGCCAACGCCGGTTTTATGGCAGTTGGCGCGTATGTCTCGGCAATTCTGACCATTCACGCCGGGACGCCGCTGCCCATCAGCCTGCTGGCGGGCGCTTTCAGCGCGGGCTTCATCGGCTGGCTGCTGGGCCTGCCGGTGCTGCGTCTGCGCGATGTCTACCTGGCGATTGCCACACTCGGCTTTGGCGAAATCGTGCGCATTACCGCCGTCAATTTTGATAAATTCAGCGGGCTGACGCTTTTGGGCGGCGCGCAGGGCCTGGACGGAATCCCCAAACTGACCACGCCCGCCGGATTAATATTCAGCCTGATTCTTTTGAGCTTTTTCCTGATTCAGTTCCACCGCTCGCGCGCCGGGCGCGCGCTGGCCGCCATTCGCCGTGACGAAAACGTGGCCGCCACGATGGGCATTGATGTGGCTGGTTACAAACTGCTGGCCTTCGTGCTCGGCGCATTTGTCGCCGGGCTGGCGGGCGGCTTCAGCGCCCATCTGACGCGTTTCGTCGGCCCCAACGATTTCACTTTCAGCGCCGCCGTCAATATTCTGGCCTTCGCTGTGTTGGGCGGAACCGCTCACTGGGCCGGGCCGCTGCTGGGCGCCGCCATTTTGACCGTTTTACCGGAAGCCCTGCGCTTTATGGGCGAATATCGCGGCATCGTCAACGGGCTGATTTTGGTGCTGGTCATTCTCTACCTGCCGCGCGGATTGTTCAACCCGAAGTGGCTGACGCGCCGCAAGGAGGCCGGTCATGCTCAGGCTTAAAAACATCACGCGCCAATTCGGCGGGCTGGCCGCCATCAGCCAGGTGTCGTTTTCCGTAAACGCCGGGCAAGTCACCGGGCTGATCGGCCCCAACGGGGCGGGAAAAACTACCCTGCTGAATCTGATCAGCGGGCTGGACCAGCCTACCAGCGGCGAAATCCATTTTCTGGAGCGGCCCATCCATCACTTGCCGCCGCACAAAATTAATCAACTGGGAATTGCCCGCACCTATCAAAATATTCGCCTGTTTGCCGAAATGTCGGTGCTGGAAAACATCATCGTCGGCATGCACACGCAGGGCCGCGCCGGGCTGCTGAGCGCCGCGCTGATGCTGCCCGCCTACCGCGCCGAGGAACGCCGCCTGCGCGAAGATGCCGCCCGGCTGATTGAGCGCCTGGGGCTGCAGGCGTTTGCCAACGCCCCGGCAGATGCGCTTTCGTATGGCGACCAGCGCCGGGTGGAAATTGCCCGCGCGCTGGCAACGCATCCCACGCTGCTACTGCTCGACGAGCCGACGGCGGGCATGAACGCCGCCGAAACCGCCCGCCTGGGCGACCTGATTTTGAGCCTGCGCGCCGAAAGGCTGACCGTGCTGGTGATTGAACACGACATGACCTTCATCGCCCAGGTTTGCGACCGGGTGGTGGTTTTGAATTTTGGCGAGGTCATCGCGCAGGGCGCGGTGGATGTCGTGCGCGCCAACCCGCTGGTGATTGACGCCTACCTGGGCGCGGAGGAAAACAGCCATGCTTAATGTCAGCCATCTCACCGTGAACTACGGCGCCATCGAAGCCGTGCGCGACCTGTCGTTTGAAGTCGCCGCCGGGCAGGTGGTGGCAATTATCGGCGCCAACGGCGCGGGGAAATCCACCACGCTCAACACCATCGGCGGAATTTTGAAGCCACGCAGCGGAAAAATACGATTTGACGGGCACGACATCAGCGCCATGCGCGCCGATCAGATTGCCCGGCTGGGGCTGGCTCAGGTTCCCGAAGGGCGCGAAGTGCTGGCGCCGCTGACGGTGGAGGAAAACCTGCGGCTGGGCGCGTATGTGCGCGCCGACCGGGAAGCCATCGAAAGCGATTTGCAGGCCATGTTTATGCGTTTTCCCATTCTCGAAAAACGCCGCCACCAACCCGCCGGGCTGATGAGCGGTGGCGAACAGCAAATGCTGGCGGTGGCGCGCGCGCTGATGGCGCGTCCCAAACTGCTGACGCTCGACGAACCCAGCATGGGGCTTGCCCCGCTCATCGTCAACCAGATTTTTGAAATCATCAGCGAAATCCGCGCCGAGGGCGTCACGCTGCTGCTGGTGGAACAAAACGCCCGCAAAGCGCTGCAAGTGGCCGATTACGCCTATGTGCTGGAACGCGGCGCGCTGGCCTATGGCGGCCCCGCCGCCGAACTGCGCCAGGATGAGCGCATCGTGGCCGCCTATTTGGGAAATTAACCATTGACGAATTGCGCCCCCACGGGTAAAATGCTGCCCATGTTTAGACAACCATCTGCCCTGCATCATCATTTCATCTGCCCCCTGTCTGACCGAAGAGCAGGTTAGTTTCGTTTACTAACCCACGTACCCCAGCCCTCGGTCAAAAGCCGGGGGTTTTTGTTTTGTATGATACGAATGCAAATGGTAAATGGCGAGTGGTACTTCCCAATCTCCATTTACTCCTTTCCCCTCTCACTTTTCTCCTTTCTCTCCTCTCCATGACCCGTCCACTCCGTCTTTCCCTCCCATCCAAAGGCCGCCTGGCCGAAGAAACCGTCAACTTTCTCAAAGACTGCGGCTTCAGCATTTACAAACCCAACCCGCGCCAATACGAGGCCAGCATCCCGGCCCTGCCCAGCGTCAGCGTCTTGTTCCAGCGTCCCACCGACATTGTGATTTCGGCGCGAAATGGTTCGGTGGATTTTGGCATCACCGGGCTAGATGTGCTGGCCGAACACGGCGGCCCAGATGGAGCGATTCTGCCGATTCATGCTGCGCTGGGGTTTGGTTCCTGCAGCCTGAACGTGATCGTCCCCGAAGCGTGGGCCACCGTCAGCCGCATGGCCGACCTGAAGCGGGTACAGGCCGAGGCCGGGCGTCCGCTGCGGGTGGCAACCAAGTTTCCCGTCGCCGCTGCTCCTTTTTTCGCCGCGCACGGCCTGAGCGAGGTCAGCTTCATCGAGGCGGAAGGCACGCTCGAAATCGCCCCCACCATCGGCTATGCCGACCTGATTACCGATTTGGTCTCCAGCGGGCAAACCCTGCGCGATAACCGCCTGAAGTTGCTGGAAGACGGCCAAATTCTGGCCTCGCAGGCCTGTCTGATTGCCAACCGCGCCGCGCTGAAGGAAAACCCGGCGGCGCTGGCCGTTGCCCGCCAACTGCTGGAATTTATCGAAGCCTGGCAGCGCGCCCAAAACAACCTTTCCATTTTTGCCAACCTACGCGGCGCCAGCCCAGCGGAAATTGCCCAAAAAGTTTTTTCGCAAACCACCATCGGCGGGCTCAATGGCCCCACCATCAGCGGTATTCTTCGCAAAAACGGCGACCCAAACTGGTACGCCCTGCACATCGTCGTCCAACGCGGCGAACTGTTTGCCGCCATCAACGAATTACGCGCCATTGGCGGCAGCGGCGTGGTCGTTGCGCCGGTGACATATATTTTTGGTAGTGGTCAAGTAGCAAGTGATGCTTTGGCAAGATTGTAGCGGACGACATACAGTCGAGTAACCAATTCATGGTAGATATCGGATTTTGAAAACGATAAAGTCTTGCGTACATAGCGAGCATTCGATTGCCGCAA
>Ga0210044_10000838_pt1 | contig 46691 bp, 32 predicted proteins | sample CryGey13umfilter_2_FD_183959 | JGI IMG/M metagenome (GOLD analysis project Ga0210044, IMG submission 183959) | Groundwater microbial communities from aquifer in Utah, USA - Crystal Geyser 4/9/14 3 um filter (SPAdes) (version 2) | ecosystem: Environmental > Aquatic > Deep subsurface >... | reverse complement strand
CAGGTATTGAGTCGCGGAGCAGGTTGCGCCTGTATAGTCGCAGACGCTGTTGGTGCAGGCCTCGCCATTGGTGTTCGTGACGTTGCAGTTGGTCGAACAGGCGCCACAATATGAGGCGTTGTTCGTCAGGTTCACCTCACAGCCGTTGGAGGACATGTTGTTGTCGCAGTCGCCATAGCCGGAGTTACAGACCGCGCCTGCGTAGTCGCAGGTGCTACCGGCGCAATGCACGATTGCTTGTGTCTCAGAGCAGGCCGAATTGCAGGCGCTGCAATGGGCGTCAGTGATTCGCAGGTCGGTCTCACAGCCGTTGGTGGCCTTGTTGTTGTCACAGTCTCCCCAGCTTGTTTGGCAGGTGCCAAAGCTGCAGGTGCTGTTGGCGCACGAGACGTTGGTGTGATCTCTAGCGCAGAGGACACCGCAGCCGCCGCAGTTATTGACGTCGCCTGCGCTGCTGGTCTCGCATCCGTTGGCCATGTTCCCGTCGCAGTTCGACCATCCGGTTGAGCAGGTCGTGGCGCTGTAGTCGCAAACGCCGCTGGCGCAGGTCTCTCCCGTGGCGTGGGGGGCATCACAGTTCGTGCCACAGGTCCCACAATTCGAGACGGTGGTGTTCAGGTTCACCTCGCAGCCGTTGGAGGCCATGTCGTTGTCGCAGTTGCCATAGCCAACGTTGCAGACCGCGCCTACGGTGTCGCAGCTGCTGCCACTGCAGTGGACGACCGCCTGGGTCTCTGAACAGGCGGTGCCGCAGGAGCCACAATTGGCGTCGCTGCTCCGGAGATCGGTCTCACAACCGTTGGTTGATTTGTTGTTGTCGCAGTCGCCGAAATTGGATTGGCAGCCGCCAAAGGAGCACGTGCTATTGCTGCACGAGGCGTTCGTCTTGGGTCGGACACAGGAGGTCGCGCAGACTCCACAGTTGTTCAAGTCATTGGTCGTGTTGACCTCACAGCCATTGGACATGTCGTTGTCGCAGTTGGCGTAGCCGGTTTGACAAGTGGCGTTGGCGCTGTCGCAAACCCCTCCAACGCAGCTCACCGTCGCGTTGGGCAAAGTGCAGGCGTTCCCGCACTGACCACAGTGGCTGGGGTTGGTGTCGAGGTTCACTGGCGTTCCGCCGCACGAGCACTGTCCACCGGTGCAACTGTCGCCGTTGCAGATGGAGCCGCAGCCGCCGCAGTTGTCCACGTTGGTGTTGGTGTCGATGCAGTTGCCCCCGCAGCAAACCTCTTCGGCTGCGCAGGAAGTTCCGCAGACCCCACAATGGGTCGTGCTGGTGAGAACGTCGACGCAGACCGTCCCGCCCTCGCAGTTGAAGAGTCCCGCCGGGCAGACGCAAGCGCCGCCAGCGCAGGTGTGTTGAGGGTCCTGACAGGCGACGCCGCAACCCCCACAGTTGGCCAGGTCCTGGGTCAGGTCGACGCAGGTGTCTGGCGCGCCCGCACAACAGGTAAAGGCGCAGTCTGGGGTGTTGCCACACTCACAACTGTCCTGGCAGCTCCCATCCGCGCAACAGATCTTCCCCGCGCCGCAAGGTGTGGTGCTGTCATGGCAACTGCAAGCCCCGTTGACGCAGGCCTCGTTCGGCACACAGGTTTTCCCACATCCTCCGCAGTGACTGGCGTTGGTGAGGTAGTCTTCGGTGTCGATGCAGAACTGTGTTCCTGAGGCCGAGCAACACTGCAAACCCTCGGTGCAGCGCGTCCCCGCACAGCTGCAGGTTCCGCCGATGCAGGCTGGGTTCGCTTTGGGATCACAGGCCGTCTCACAATCTCGGCAGTGCAGTGGGTCGGAGTAAATGTCGACGTCGCACCCTGTCGAGCCTTCGCAGGCAAACTGCCCTGGCGAGCAATCACAGGATCCCGAGTAGCAGATCTGATCGGGTAAGCAAGCGGCTTTGTCTGCGCCACAACAGCTGGAGTCGAAGAGAGGGTTGGTGCACTCACCATTGCAGCACACGTTTGGAGATGGACAAGCCGCGCCACCATCCCCAACGGTCTCGCCACAGACGCAGGTCCCTTCGCTGCACTGTTCGTCCCCACCGCAGGCGATCCCGCAACCCCCGCAGTTTGCGGCGTCGGTCAGCACTTCGAGACAGACCTCGCCGCAACACGCGCTGGCCGCGCAGCAGACTCCCGCACAGCAGACCTCCGCAGACTCACAGAGCGAGCAAGGATCGACCTCACCCTCCACATCGGGGCCACATCGGGGGGAGGCTGACAAAAACCGTCGATGCACATCAATCCGGCCGCCGCGCATTGGGTGTCGTCGGTACACCTCGCGTTGTCGTACGACGAGGAGTCGAAAGTGCACGCCGATACGAAGACCCCCACGCACAACCACAGTGGCAGCGATAGACGAACCAACGTCTTCATGATGTCTCCCTGTTGCAGGACCTGCGCTTGACACGGCACAGGCCATAGTAGCGGAGAGACCAAGCTCGGTAAACGAGAACTCAAATCGCTCTTCAACGTGCAAAGAGAGCTGCGCTGGCTCCTGGAGCGAGTCAACCTGCGGCCAGATCCCCAACGGAGCCGATGACGTAGACAGTTCGTGTTGTCTACCCATGCAGGGTGTGAGAAAGAGGGTCGGCATCGAACGGGCGGTACAGGTTCTGACCAGACATCGCCCCTGGCCCATCGTCGTCTGGAATGACAGCGCTCTCTCTTCAGGCAACCACTCAGTCGTGGTGTCATCTCACGCGCTGGCGGGCAAATGCTGCCCAGTTGGATTGGAGGAAACGTTGCACGAGAAGTGGCGACGAATGACGATGACCTCGGCCATAACTCGGCGAGCCATCGCCGGGGTCCTTTGTACACTCGTGGTGGTGAGCTTTGCTCGCTTCTTGTTCGCCCAAGGGGCAACGGAGCGCCCGAAGTTCGGCATCGTACCCCCCGAACTCGTGGCGCAGACTTCGGCCGTCTACCCAGCCGAGGCGTTGGCCGAACGGCTCGAGGGGGTGGTCAGCGCGGCAGTCTTCATCGACGCAGACGGCAAGGTCGTCAATGTCGAGGTGCTCAGTGGGGGCCCCGAAGGCTACGGCTTCGATGCGGCCGCCATCGCAGCCATCGAGACCTACGTCTTTCTGCCCGCCCTCAATGACGGACGGCCCATCCCCTCTCGGATTCAAATTGACCTGCCGTTTAGCCCCCCGACGCGAGTTCCCATCGAGCCCGAGGTCATCGAGTCCTCCATCCTCCCGGATGAGCAGGTTCCGGTCGAGGAGAGCGAGCCTGAACCTCCCGCGCTGAGCCTGCAAGGCTTGATTCTGGAGCGCGGGACTCGCTCGCCGCTGGCTGGCGTGCTGGTCTCAGTGGAGCGAGAGGGCGAGCTCTTCGAGTCGTACACCAATGACGATGGTCGCTTCGAACTGCGCGGTCTGACCACCGGCGAGTGGAAGGTGACCATCGAAGAGACCGAGTTCGCCCCGTTCGAGACCGAGGAACAGGCCGCCGATGGTGAAGTCGTCGAGGCCACCTACTTCCTCGAGCGCACCTACTACGACGCCTACGGGACCGATGGAGCCTCCGTCTACGAGACCCGCGAAAGAAAAGCGCGCAAAGAGGTCACACGCCGCACCCTCGAGGTGTCCGAGATCCAGAAGATCCCTGGCAACTCGGGAGACGCACTGAAGGTCGTCCAGAACCTCCCTGGCGTGGCGCGATCGACGTTCAACAGCGGCGCCGTCGTTGTAAGGGGCTCGGCCCCACAGGACACTGAAGTCCAACTCGACGGCTCACCGATCCCTCTGCTCTACCACTTCGGCGGCCTCACCTCGGTGATCAACAGCGACATCCTCTCCTCCATCGACTTCTACCCAGGCAACTTCTCAGCCCGTTATGGGCGCGCCATGGGGGGCATTCTCGACGTCAAGACCAGGGCGCCGCGCAAAGATCGCTTCAGCGGCTATGTCGACGTCGACATCATCGACATCTCGGCGCTGCTCGAGGGGCCGATTACCCAGGACCTGTCTTTCCAGCTGAGCGCTCGGCGCAGCTACTTCGACACGATTCTGCCGCTCGTTCTACCGGATGACGCGGGCCTCGACCTCACGGTCGCCCCGCGCTACTGGGACTACCAGGGCCGCATCAACTGGAAGCCCGCACCACATCACGAGCTCGAGGCGTTCTCCTACGGCTCGGATGACGTCTTGGAGTTCCTTCTTGACGAACCCCAACCCGAAAACCCCATCGTACGCGGCAACATCGAAGCGGGAACGAGCTTCCACCGAGGCCAAGTCACCTACACCTACCGCGGCGATAGGGTCACGAACCGCTTCAGCACCAACTTTGGCAACACCCTCCTGGAGTTCGCGCTCGGCGACACCGCTCGGTTCGTGCTCGACATCCTGCAGCACAGCACCAGGGAGGAACTCACGTACGAAGTCAGTGACCGACTCACCCTGCTCGCCGGCATGGACATCCTCTTCGGGTCCGCGAAGGTGCAGGCGCGGCTCCCCGAGATGCCTAGAGAAGGCGAGTTCGCGGGAGGATTCGAGAGCCGAAGGTTCGTGACCCTCGACGTGGAGAGTTTCTTCTACTACCCCGCATATTTCATGGAGGCGCAACTGCAGTTGACCCAGGAGTTGAGCATGGTCCTCGGGGGGCGCCTCGACTACGACTTGTTGACCAAGCGCTTCAATGGCGATCTGCGCAGTTCCTTGCGCTTTGAGGTCGACGAGCATTGGGCGTTGAAGGCGGGTGTCGGGAGTTTCAGCCAGCCTCCGCAGCCGCAGGAGACCATTGAGGAGTTCGGGAACCCGGACCTGCAATGGCAGACCGCCTACCACTATTCTCTCGGCGGTGAGCTTCGACTTCCCTTCTACGAACCCGCTCTCATCGATGTGACCGGGTTCTACAAGAACATGTCCAACCTCATCACCGACACGACCGATGTCGTAGTCAGAGAGGGCAAGGCGGTTCCTGAGGTGTTCTCGAACGATGGCCTCGGCGAGGTCTACGGGATCGAGCTCTTGGCTCGACACGAGCTGGCCAACAACTTCTTCGGCTGGGTCGCCTATACCTTCTCAAAGGGGCTGCGCAAGGACGGCATCGGGGAGCCTTGGAATCCCTTCGAGTTCGACCAGACCCACATCCTCACAGTGATTGGCAGCATCAAGCTCCCAGACCAATGGCAAGTAGGCGGCCGGTTTCGTTATGTGACAGGGCGCCCTTACACACCCAGAGATGGCTCCGTCTTCGACGCCGACGCCGACGACTACACGCCAGTCCCTGGCCCCACGATGTCCTCTCGCATCGAAGCCTTCCATCAACTCGACCTGCGGGTCGACAAGAGCTGGGTCTTCGACCTGTGGATCCTGAGCGCCTACATCGACGTGCAAGGGGTCTACTACCACGCCAACCCCGAGGCCGTTCAGTACAACTACGACTCGACCCAGTCCACCTATGTGCGCGGGCTGCCGATCTTGCCGAGCTTTGGAATCAAGGGGGAATTCTGATGACACACCCATACAGAATTGTGGCGCGCATCCTGCGCGCAACCCTCCGGGTTGACTCGACTCTTTGCCCTCCCTGGCCACGAGCTCTGGGGGCGTTCGGACTCGTCGCCCTCCTCGTCGTTCTCTTCGGCGGCTGTGGAGACAATTTCGATCCGAAGAGCAAGGTCAACAAACTGCGAATTCTGGCCATCAAGGCCGAGAACCCAAGATTGTCGGCCGGAGAGTTCACCACCTTCGAAGCCTTGGTCGTCACCGCAGACGACGGTCCCGTCGACCTGCTGTGGGAGTTCTGCCCCTTCACGGGGGGGGCTGAAGGACGTTTCCCTTGCGTTTACCCCGAAGGCACGCCGCAAGAGCTGATCACGATGTTGCAGGGGCACAGCGAGACGTTCGCATTCGCCTATGTCCCCGAGCTGCAGGCTTTGGTCGACCTCTTCTGTGAGCAGCAAGCCCAGCTCGCCAGCGAGCTTCCCCCGGGCATCCCGCTGCCCAACTGCGACCAGGGCTATCCCGCACGCGTGCGGCTGACCGCGACCGAAGTGGAAACCGGCGCGGTCGTCGAGGCCGTCAAGACCCTGCAGCTCGTGCCGTCGTCGGGGGGCGTTCAGGACAACGCGAACCCCGCCGTCGTGCAGCTCGTGCCAGGGGAGGACGCCCCCGAGTTCGCAACCAAAGGCGAGGCCTTCCCTTTGCGCTGCGAGCTCGATCCCACCTCCCTAGAGTCGTTCGTGCGAGTCGACCAGACCGAAGTGCGCAAAGAGGAGCTGCTCATCTCCTGGTTTGTGCGCAACGGCAAGCTCGAAAAGGACCTCACGTTCTACTCGGAGGACGAGGACCTGACGAAAGAACCTCAGGAGAACAAGGTCACTCCCAGCGAGAGTGGGGTGACGACGGTGTGGTGCGTGGTGCGAGACGGTCGCGGGGGCACGGACTGGACCCATCTCGACGTGGTCTCGAACTGAGCCGACGCCGCCGACCCGAGTTCCGCGCCGCAATTCCGCCCCGCCGCGCACGCCAACCGCCGCGCCATCGACCTGCCCGAGTCGGTTGAAACCGCCGCGGGCCATGCCATCGACCTGCCCACGAGTCGGTCGAGACCGCCGAGGGCCATGCCATCGACCTGCCCGAGTCGGTTGAAACCGCCGCGGGCCATGCCATCGACCTGCCCACGAGTCGGTTGAAACCGTCGAGGGCGTACGAAACGAGAGCGCTACGCGCTCAGAGGAGATTGGCAGCAAGCTCGGCCAGCGCCGAACGCTCACCTTTGTGCAGGGTGACGGTGGCCGAGATGGACTGCCCCTGGAATCGCGAGATCAGATAGGTCAGCCCGTTGGACTCCGAGTCCACGTATGGATTGTCGATCTGGTAGGGGTCTCCGGTCAGCACGACCTTCGTGCCATTCCCGACGCGGGTGATGATGGTCTTGACCTCATGGGGCGTCAGGTTCTGAGCCTCGTCGACAATCATGAACTGGTGCGGGATCGAGCGGCCGCGGATGTAGGTGAGAGGCTCGATCTGCAGGAGGCTGAGGTCGATGAGTTCTTGGTAGGACCGACCCGAGCGCTTGTCCGCTTGGGTCAAGCCCATGAGGTACTCGACATTGTCGAAGATGGGCTGCATCCAGGGATTGAGTTTCTCCTCGACGGCGCCGGGAAGGAAGCCGATGTCTCGACCGAGGGGGAAGATGGGGCGCGCGACGAGGAGCTTGGAGTAAGTCTCCTCATCAGCGACCTTCTGGAGTCCTGCCGCGAGGGCGAGCAGTGTCTTTCCGGTTCCCGCCTTGCCGAGTAAGGTGACGAGCTTGAGATCATCGTCGAGGAGGCAGTCCAAGGCGAAATGCTGCTCTTTGTTGCGGGGGCGGATCCCCCACACGCCGTCCCTCATGGAACGTAGCGCAATGACCTTGTTCGTTTCGGGTTTGAATCGGCCGAGTGCGGTGTGACTCTCGTTGGCCGCGTCTCGCAGCAGCACGTATTCGTTGGGGTAGAAGAGTACAGCCTCGTCCGCCTCGCCGCCGCTCAGGGGCGACGCTCCAAGGGTGAAGCACCCAGGTGTGGAGGGGTGAGGGCTGAAAAGCATCTCAATGGAGCCCTCTCCGTAGAGCTTGTCCACCTTCTCGGCCTCTGCGCGCAGTTCGGTGGCGCCTGGGTAGAGCTCCTCGATGGCGATGCCGTCGGCCTCGTAGTTCTCGGCGGTGAGGCCAAGTGCGTCGGCACGAATTCGCAGGTTGGTGTCCTTGGTGACGAAGATGCAGGGGCGGTTGGGCTCACGCTCTTGCACGTCGAGGGCGACGGCCATGATGAGGTTGTCGGCCTGATGCCCATCGAGCACCTCGCTGGGCATCTTCTTGGGCGTCATGGCGACTTTGAGGACGCCGCCGTTGTCCATCTTGACGCCGACGCCGAGATTGCCACGCTGTCGGTAGGTGTCGAGGAAGCGGCTGACTTGCCGTGCGTTGCGGCCGAGCTCGTTCATCGAGCGTTTGAACTGGTCGATCTCCTCGATCACGTAGATTGGGATGATGACGGTGTTGTCACCAAACCGGAACGCTGCTCTCGGATCGTGCAGCAGGACATTGGTGTCGAGGACGAAATTCTTTCGAACGCTGCTCGTAGTGCTGTTCATCGACCAACCGTTTGCGATGCGCGAAAACGCTAGCCTTCGGGGCACCAAATCGTGAACCGAAAAGCGACTGCGTCGATCTGCCAATCTAGCCGCCAGTACAACATCCTAGCCACCGGCGCAACCTTCCACCTCTGTCTCTTCTCGCCCACAGCACGCTCCGGCTCGCTTCTTGTTTCGCGCGAAAGTGTTACGGAAAGGTAGTGCCCTCCTTGCTTTGCGTGAGTGCTGAGAACGGCAGAGTTTTTCGCAGTCGATTCGTTTTGGCGTGCGGGGCTGGCGTCTCGCGTGAACCGTGTCAGCGTGGGACGGAACGTGGCCTCAACAGCGGAACCTCGCCCACCGCCTCATTCCGGAGCCACCGCGCCCGCCCACGCCTCCCGACGCCCGCGCGCGCCCATGCCTCCCGAGGGCCGCGCACGCCCACGCCTTCCGAGGCCCGCGCCCGCCCCACGCCTCCCGAGGCCCGCGCCGCCCAGGCCTCCCGAGGCCCGCGCCGCCCACGCCTCCCGAGGCCCGCGCCCGCCCCACGCCTCCTGAGGGTCGCGCCCGCCCACGCCTCCCGAGGGCCGCGGCCGCCCGCCCACGCCTCCCGAGGCCCGCGCCCGCCCCACGCCTCCCGAGGCCCGCGCGCGGCCACGCCTCCCGAGGCCCGCGCGCGCCCCGCGAAGGGATCGTCAAAGCGAAGGTCATCGAACAGATCACTTCCTTGGTCGAAGGTGTCTTAGCCGAGTCGCCCGAGGATGAGCAGGCCGCTGAAAAAGAGGTTCGGGCCGCTCTGCTTGAGATTGGTCGGCTACTGCTTGTGGCGCTGCTGGCGAGGCGATGTTGGCGCGTGGCGGTTAGCGAGCTATGAACTCTTGGTCTTTCCGTGTCTGATGTGCGCTTCAGGATGGACCGGGACTATTGGGCTGTGATCAACACTACGCTCGGCCGCCGCACAAGCTGCTTGCGGGCGCGGGTCAGGTCGCGCAGCTCCTGGATGGACGTCGGCGGCACGAAGCTCGCGCGGATGAGCCACGTCGAGGTCAAGAAGGCCGCGTAGCGAACGAGGTTTCATTAGAGCTGGGCCACGCCAGCCTGGCGCGCCGCAGGGAAAACTCCCGTGGCACATCGCTCTGCGACACATAATCACACAACTCACAGCACAAGCTGACACCGGTCCCGACGTAGACATCGTCTACGTCTGAAGTCGCCCACGCGCCCGGTCCGCTGCTGCTCCACCATCTCACTTGCTCTGCCAAAGGCTGCCCGCCGCATTGCCCCTCTCCATAACTCCGCGCTTTTCCAGTCACTCCTGTGTAAACTCCCCCGAACAAGCAGTCGGGCGCGTCTCTGTCCAAGATCTCAAAGCAAACCTGACAGCACGCTGCATCTCATTGTTTCAGCGCACATTGGCTGTTACCCTTGAACGCCACCGTTCGAGCGGCCACCGCACCGTTGAGTCCCTTCACTCCAGTTAAACGTATGAAACAATGTCTCAATTTGGCCATGCTGTTGCTCTTCGTGGCCGCGCTTTCCGCCTGTAACCCCTCGCTCGACGTGATCAAGGTGCGGATCTGCGGAGATGTGTTGGTTCCTGGCCACATCGACGCTGTGCGTGTCTCAGTGCTGGACGCCAATCGCGTCGAACGACGCGCCGGAGTGATGGAGTTGGTGCGCTGTCCGGGCGTCAATGAGCTGCCGCAGAACGTCGAACTCAACCTCCTCGAGGGAGACGTCTGGATTGTCATTCAAGGGCTCAAGAATGGCCAAGAGGTCATGACCTTCGAGCGTCGCGCCAAAGTCGGGGCCGACGGCGCCGAGGTCCTCGTAGGGCTGAACCGAGACTGCATCGGAATCCGTTGCGCCTTGGGGCAGACTTGTGTGGGTGGCGCTTGCGTCTTGGCGCCGACCACCGATCTGCCGTCCATCTGTGGGAGCACCGCTGTGGTGGATATGGACGTGGTCGAGGATGCGGTCGTCGAGGAGGTAAGCAACTCCACCGAGACGTACTGCCCGGTGGAAGAAGAGGACGGGTCCGATACCGACGACGGCGATGAATAGCTCAAAGTCCATGATTCAGGGCAAGGCCTTGGACCGAATGCGACCGGCCATTGCGGTGCGTTCCAGTGAAATGCCGCATAAATCGGTCGTGAGAAGCGAGGCGATAGAGTCAAAATGAACGCTCGAACCCAACCCGACGATTCCTGGATTTTGGGCCGCATTCTCTCTGCGATGGCCATCGGTCTCGCCCTCGGAGGCTGCACGGACACGAACCTATACAGCCCGACGCTGGCCCGACAGGAGGCCAATCGCATCGCGCTGACCGGGGAGGTGTGCACCGAGGATCCGGTCACGGCGAGCTTCCCCGTGAGAGTAGTGTTGTTGGTCGACGTGTCGTCAGGTCCACTCTTCTCCGATTTTGATCCCGGCGGCACTCGGATCGAGATCCTGCGCAACTTCATCCAGTCGGCGCTCAACGATTCAGAGACCGAGATCGCCATCGTGACCTATTCCGGTCGCGCCAGGAAACTGGCCCCTTCGGAGGGCAACTTCACGCGAAACCCCGGTGAACTGCTCAACGCCATCAACGCCATCTCCTTGGCAGAGCCGTGCCTCGGGATAGACCAATGCCGCGACTACCGCGAAGGGCTTCGGACCTCGGGCGCCCTTATCGAAGGTGACATGGCCAGCCTTCCCGCGGGGCTCAGAGTCCTCACTCAATACGTCGTGGTCATGGTCAACGCGGGGCCTCAGCAGCCGACGGCGCTCGAATCTGACTGCTGTCAGGAGGACGACATCGAATGCATCAACAACAACCAAAATCCATCTCTTGGGTGTGAGGCGTTGCTCGGGCCCACCCAGGTCACTCAGCTGCGAGACATGGTCACCGACGGCGGTGGGGCTGGGCTGCGGCTGCACATTGTGCATCTCGGCGCCGATCCAGACGTCAACGTCAACCAACAAGTGCAGGATGTCATGGAGGGGATGGCCTTTGCGGGAGGTGGAGTGTATCAGCGCTACGATGCGGCAGGGGGCTTGAGCGACGCAGTGTTCGACGTGCTCTCCCTCAGGACGCTGCTGACGGCGAAGCTCATCTTCGCGGCGAACCTCAACGCGATTCCCGGCCCGGATGGTCCTCAACTCGACTCCGACGCCGACGGTTTGAGCGATGAGGAAGAGGAGCGGTGGGGAACCTCGGCGGGGAACAGAGACACCGACGGGGACGGAATTACCGACCTGGTGGAGGTCCTGACGGGCTTCGACCCGTTGTTGATCGACCTTCCGACCGCGTGTGCGACCATCATTCCCTATCTCGATGCAGACCTTGACGGTCTCACAGACTGCGATGAGAGTCTGCTCGGCACCGAGCCGACGCTGGTTGACGGTGATGGCGACGGCATGCCTGACATTCTGGAGGTGACCACATCGACGGACTATCTCAACAAAGACACCGAGGCCGATACGGATTCAGACGGCGTCTCCAACGGAGATGAGCTGCGACAACACTCGGATCCCCGAAGCACCGACTCACGAGCTCATTTGACCTACGGATACCGGTACGAGTTCGAGGACGAGGGCATTTTGCGGCAGCTCGTCGCGTCGAAGTTGATTCAGATTACCGGCGTCGACGTGAAGGCAATCAATCAGGGCACCACACCTGGCGTCGGTACGATGTCGTACGATGCGGGGGCCAAGGCGCTGCAGTGGCTCGATGCCAACGATGGGGCTACTCCTGGTCCATGGGTCAAGGTCGGCGCGGGCGGGACGTTCGAGTTGCCGTCCTCGTCGTACGCCGCCATCCAGGGAGACGACGGTCGAATGATCGAGGTCGATGTCAACGTCGCCGACCTGCCCTCAGCCAGCCAGAGTGAGAGTCTGCGTGTCGTTTATCGCGACCGCCAGTGCATCAAGTACATGATTCGCAATGTTCAGCTCATGGGAACGCGAGAGCTCGACGACGGCACGCGGGCTGGCTCCAACAGCGTGATCGTATATTTTGCTCAGGCGCCGGATGGAAAGCTCGACGTTCCAGGTCCGTTCCGCATGGCGCAAGTGCCCATCATCTTCAATCCGCCGGCTGCTAGGGAGCCTGCCGATGCCATCTTACTCATCAAAGACGATGAGTTCGTTCGACCTCAGATCACCGCGGTGACCTATGCCGCGCCCTGAGCAAGACCAAGGTTCTGGGCGCCGATCCGGAATTCGTGGAGCGCCTTGTACGTCCTGAGTCGCGATGATACCATCCGGTACCTTTATCGATTTCCAATGCAGGGGAAACATGTTTGGAATCAGTCATATCGACATCGCCGGTTTGACCGGAGCCCTCGAAAGCTCGCTGACCCATTTGCTGCTTGGCACCGCCCAAATGGCGGAATCCAATGAACGGAACGTCGTCGTTCAGTATCTCGAAGACGGCGGCTGGATGATGTACGTCATCCTCGCGGCGTCGATCGTCGGCTTGATCGTGTTCTTGGAGAGGTCCTTCGATCTCTACGTGATGAAGCGCCTCAACGCGAAGGTGTTCGTCGCCAAGATCATCACGAACTTGGAGCACAAGCACTTCCGCCAGGCCCTCGACGAGTGTCAGCGCAAGACCAAGCATCCGTTGGTCACGGTCATGAAGGCCGGGCTCCTGCGCGCCAACCGCCGGGAGAAAGAGATCGAACGGGCGATGGAGGATCAGCTGCTGTCGGCCTTGCCGGCCCTGCAGAAGCGGATCGCGCTCATGGCACTGCTCGCGAACATCGCGACGTTGCTCGGGCTACTCGGGACGATCTTTGGTCTCATCTCAGCATTTACCAGCGTCTCCGCTGCCTCCGCCGCTGAGCGCCAAACCGCCCTCGCCTCCGGAATCTCCCAAGCCATGTACACCACGGCGTTCGGAATCTCGGTCGCCGTGCCCTTGCTCTTCTTCCATCACATCCTCTCCAAGCGGATGGAGAGCATCATCCTGCAGGTCGAGGGAGGAGCGGTGTCATTGATGGTGGCGCTGACCGGCGTCGCACGAGAAGGCAGCAAAGGGCCTTCGGCCTCCTGATTCGAAACGTGTGGTTGAGTGAGTTTGGGAAGGAGGGCAGGGATCTTGTTCAGCAGTTACAAACGGGCCGTCGAAGAGACCAAGGAATTGAATCTGATTCCGGTCATGAATCTGATGATGGTTCTCATCCCGTTTCTGCTCCTTGGGGCGGCGTTTTACCACATTGGGGTCATCCCGGTGTCGACACCGACGCACGACCCCCATGAGTCCGATGTTCCCGTCACCCCAGCGACGGTCACTGCGAATCTCGTCCTGAAGGCCGACGCCGTCGAGTTGACCGTCTCGAGCACGAGCCTTACGGAAGACGAGCTGGCGGCCCTGGCCACCTCGTGGAAGGTCAAAGGCGGCGCCTACGACCTGCTCGCCATCCAGAATGCCCTAAAGGAACTCAAGGCGACCTACCCCAAGAGCAACACGATCATCATCATCCCTCACGACGGTCTCAACTATCAGAACCTGGTCGACTTGCTCGACCACACGAGGGAGTATCAAGACGGCGGGACCGACAAGGACAATAACCCTACCTACGCCGAGCTCTTCCCCGTCACGGTGTTCTCGCGGTTCATTCCAGTCGAAGCGAACTCGGGTCTCAACCTCGAGGGGCCCTCGGACGATGGGGCATCGGATGGTGAAGGTTTGACCGAGCCCCCCGATGACGGCTCATTCGAAGAAGAGCCCTTTGACGACTCAGGAGAACCGCAATGAGCCGAGTCGTTCAAAAGCCGCCTCCCGGATTGATGCTGACGTCGCTCCTCGATATGTTCACCATCATCCTGATCTTCTTGATCGTCAGCTTCGAAGCTGAAGACTACAACTTCAAGCTCAACCCCGATCTGAAACTTCCCGAGTCTGCTGCGAGGTCGGTTTTCAAGCCAGCCGTCAACATCGCCATCACCAATGGCGCCATTCTGGTCGGGGAAGAAGAGGTCGCCAAACTCGAGAAAGGTCGCCTACCTGCCGCCATGTACGACGACGGGGAGGTCCCCAACTTGGTCAAGCTCCTCAAGCTGTATTACGAGAAAATCGAAGAACGGATCGCTGAAGAGCCCGTTCAGGACGAGGCCGTCGAGGGCAGCGAGGAAGACAACGATCCCTTCCTTATTCTGATCCAAGGTGACAGGGACCTCGATTACGACACGCTCTACACTGTGCTCAGATCGGCTTCGATCGCTGGGTTCGTCAAGTATCGCTTGGCGATCATGAAGCAATGAGCACCCGCGCAGGAGGACAGCGAATGGCTGTACCATCAGCATCGACCATTTTCACTTCCGCGGCAGCCCTCATCTCTGCAGCGGTTGTTCTCCTCTTTGCGTCGAGTGTGCTCGCCGGGCGACTGCCTGACGCCGCAGCTCCGGCATCTCGCAGTGACTCGGTAACCGGCGAGAATAATGGCGAGATTCTTCTCGCTAAAAAAAAGAAACCGAAAAAAAAGCACAAATCGAAGAAGGACCGTTCAGAGGAAACACCCGAAGTAGAGGAGGGTGCACCGACTGAGGAGACCGACAGCGACGAAGGCCCACCAGAGGACGCCGAGGATGTCGAGGTGGCTCCAGACGACGAAGGAACGAGCGCGGCGGCCGACAACGCAGGAGAGCCCAGCGGGCCGACCTTGCAGCGAGGCAATCGCATGGAGTTCGACGGTCGATTGATTCGTGGAGAGACTGCAGGTGCAGGCGCGGTCTTCTTGTTCGAGCGTGCACCAAGGCCACTGCCTTCTATGGTCAAACGGCGCCGTAGTTATCTCGGTGACACTGTCGATGGGGTCCTTGGTGTGGGGTGGAACGAGTGGGAAGCTGACGACGCGGCCGCCACCGAACCGGAACCCGAAGATGTTGACGAGCAGACCAAGAAGAAGAAGAAACGCCGGAGTAAATGATGAGCATGGCGGACAGTCACTATGAGATGTTGGTTCAGCTCGAAGAAGGCGAGGTGGTTGACCTTTGGCTCGCCCAACAGACTGGGGCTGACAACGTCTCCCGACTTGTCGTCGTCAAGCGGGTCTGCCTGGATCGACTGAGCAGCCCACAGTTTGTGACGAGCCTCGTAGAGGCCGCTCGCAGGGCAACCACCCTGCAACATCCTGCGATTGGTCCCGTTTTCGACGTCGATGTCGAGGGAGACGATTGCTACATTGTTTCCTGCCTCATTCGTGGCGAATCGCTCGGCAAGCTGTCAGAGCGCATAAAGGCGATGGGCTATCCAGCGCTCCAGCCGGCCGTGACTCTGAAGTTGATCTCGAACGCCGCCGCGGCGTTGCACTACGCACACAACAAGACCGACCAGGGTCAGAAGCTGAACATCGTCCACGGTGGAATCAGCGCGAAGAACATCTTCGTCGACTACCTTGGACAGGTGCTCATTGCGAACTTCGATTGGGCATCGACCGAGCTGTTGAGCGCAGCTACCGGGACCTTGATCGGAGACCCACACTACATGTCTCCCGAACAGTGCTTGGGTAGCGCCGTCGATGCGCGAAGTGACATCTTTAGTCTGGGGGTTGTGCTCTGGGAATTGCTCGCCGGAAAGCGGCTCTTTCCCCAAGCCGACGATTTCGAACGGATGGAGGCGATCTGTGAGGACGTTGCTCCTCCACCTTCGCAGTTCAACAAGACTGTGCCACCGCTCCTCGACGCCATCCTCGCGAAGGCCCTGGCAAAAGATCCCTCTCAGCGCTTCCCTGACTGCCTGAAGTTGCAGTCGGCGCTCGAGAAAGTGCTCGCTCGAATGGGCAAGCCTCTGACGCCTGACAGAGTTGGTGGGCTCCTCAAGAAGCTCTTCAAGACTCGCAGTGCGTTGTGGACGACTCTCCTTTCAGCCGAAGGAAGAGGGGATGCTGCTCGAATTATTCAGACGGTCGAGCATCTCTACTCGAGTGACGATTTCGAAGCCCCGGCGAAAGCAGAGGAGGAGCCAACCACCCAGTTCGAAGCTCCAACCGTCCAAGAAGAGAGCTGGGAGCCAGCAACAGAAAGAGACCTGAAGGTGGTCAACGCGCCTGTCGCCGACTTCGAAGAGCAAACGGTACGGCAGGCTGCACCGACGAGTCGGCAGAAAACACAGGCAAGCACAGAGTCATCCAACCTCAAGGCGCTCGTCAAAGCGATTGCCACCGAGCCTGCGGTCAAGCAAAGGACCGCCCCTCCGGTCATCGTCGAGGTTTTGCCTGTCCCGGCTGTTGAGCCTGCACCCGCACCACTGCTCGACGATGTCAACGCCAACGACACCCAACGCACGGATTTCAAGCCCGCTGCGGATGTCATCCAAATCCTCGAGGCGAGTGCCTCAGCAAAGAAGGAAGAGCCCAAGATCGAGTTTGCCTTCAAACCTGAGTCGGCATCCAAGACCGAAGCCGTCGAACCAGAGGCGCAAGCAGTCGCGCCCCGCGAGCCCTCTGGCAAGGTCAGGTCTGAGGTCGAGCTCGACCGTGAGCTCGCCGCGCTGACGGACTCAATCAGCGATGAGGAATGGACAGGCCCTGCGCTCGATGAAGACGACGACGACGACGCCTACGTCGAGCCCTTCCCCCTCAACGACGTGATCGATGTGAGACCCAGCGAGCCTGGAGCGTTCAAGAGCGAGGGGAAAGGCAAGCCAGTCCTCGAGGTGCTTCGTTGCAGCAACGGCTTTGCGCTCGGGTCGGTCGTCCTGAAAGGGTCGAACCGCAAGTACCGTCCACCGCAGAGCGAATACGAGTTCTCCCTCGCGCACGACAAGGCCATTCTCAAGATGCCAGGGGACGCGCAAGGATGGGTGAAGCGAGCCAAGAACAACCAGGCCAAGGAATCACTCGGAACCGACAAGATTATCGGGCTGGACTTGGGGGACGTCGCGGAGCTTCGAGACGGCGACATGATCTACCGGGCACGTCTCTACTGCCCACCTGATCAAGTGGGTGCCAAGGTCGCCCTCGCCGCGCTGGTGACCGGAGTGGCCGTCGTACTGAAGGCCCAAGGGCTGGTCTACCTGACCGCGGTGCTCGCGTCGCTCACCCTTCACGCAAGCGCTTTGTACAGCTTCGAGTTCATTGGGAGCTTGGGTGTGCAGCTGACGGTTCCCGCCGAGGCGCCTGAAGAGGCCTTCGCCGAGGCTACTCTGAAGAAGCCCGACAAGCCGAAGAAGCCCGACAAGCCGAAGGTCGTGAAGCCCAAGAAGAAGCCTGAGACCAAGAAAAAGAAGGTCGAGAAGAAGCCGCCGGTCGATCCCACCGAGCAGAAGGTCGTGATCCCAAACGCCGCTCGCCAGAAGCTCGAAACGAAGATGCGTTCGAGGCGCCCTGCAGGCGGCGGCAGCGAGACCAAGGCCGAGAATCTCGTCAGCGCTTTGACCTCTCCTGTTCAAGGAGAGGGCAAGACCTTGAAGGAGGTCGTCTCCAACATCGATGCGCCCAACACCGGCTCTCGTTCCGCGGCCTTCAAGGTTGGAGGGACGCTCGCCGGAATCGAGGGGGGCGGGGTCAACATCGCTTCCGGTGGTGGCGGGGATCTCGGTACTTTGGGAGGCGATTCGGCTGCGATTCGGGCCTCTGGAAAGCTGGGTGCTCGCGAAGGCAAAGAGGAGAAGGGCAAAGGCAAAGTCAGGGGCAAGGTACAGAGCCTCAAAGCCCTCGCGAAGGTCGAAGGCAGCCTGAGCCGCGGCGAGGTCCAAGAGGTGATCAACAAGAATCTTGGGAAGATTCAAGGATGCTACGAGCGGGCGTTGCTCAATAAGCCTACGCTTGGCGGGAAGTTGACGTTCGAGTGGACCGTAGCGACGAGTGGAAGCGTCTCTGATGCCCGCGAACAATCGAGCACTTTGAATGACCAAGGAGTGTCGAAGTGTATCCTTGGGGTCATCAAGGGGATGAAGTTCCCGAAGCCAAAGGGTGGAGAAGTGACGATTCGGTACCCGTTCGTCTTCCAGACTCAATCCTAGTCACGACCAGAGAAGAACGAGAAGAGGCGCGATTTTCGCGCCTCATCGCGTTCTTTGCTATTGTCACGGACGCCCGCACCCCCGACTTGGACGCCACGTAAAAAAAGTCCATTTCACCCGCTTGAGTCAACGGACATCAGGCGAAGAGTGTGGTAACTCGTTCTACGCTGCGCTGCCGCACGTTTTGATCACCCATACTCTCTTCTCTAGGATCCAAAGGGGGCCTTGATGCAAGCTTTCGAAAGGAAACGTCTTTTGAGGACAATAGGCGCACTCGCTTCGCTCTGTCTGATGACCGCTGCGAGCGGCTGTGGTGATGACGCGCCAAAGACCTGCAGCTCGCCGGAAATCCTTCCACACCACAGCCCTGTCGTGCTGGGCGAAATGTGGCCGCTCGGCAGCGAGACGGCTCAACCTGCAACGAACGAACGCGTCCCATATGAGTGGGTATTGTTGCTGCAGAACCAGTGTGACGAGTTGCTGAAGATCGATACGGTCTGCCTCGTGGGCGAAGGGATCGACAACTACATCATCGAGGGCCCAGTGCCGAACTCGGTGAAACGCGGCGAGCCTGGCGCCGTACGCTTGACCTATAACCGAACCGATCCGGGCGGCCCGGACAACGTTGCGCTCTATGTGAAGTCCAACGCTTCAGATTTTCCTTCCCTGATCGTGCCGGTCTGCGCATCGGTTGTCGCGGACGGACAAGAGAAGGCAACGATGACGTGTGACTCACCCGTCAAGGCCGATGATGCCTTCGACCTCGATACTACGACGCTGCCAGTCAAGTGCAGCCTTCGGGATGGCAAATAAGGCGGAACGAAGCACGGGCCCTTTCTGGGCCCGTGCTTCGTTTTCGTTTTGAGCGTTCCACTCAGAAGTCTGACGTACCCACGGTGGTAAAGAACTCCTGCGTGCTCCCGCCACCTTGGGAGTAGCCAGCGTACTGAGCCCACCAATCTCCGGTGAGTTGCTCCAACGTGCGCTGCTCTGCTTCGATTTGCTTCACCAGGTCGCCGACATTGGCGAGAGCAGCTTCTTGGCGCTCTCGCAGAGGTTTCAGTTCGTAGGTTGCGAGGTCGTGACGAATCGCCGTTCGAGCGGTGACTAACTCGTACTTGGCTTGCGCCAGCTCGTAGTCAGCTTCAGCCAGGTCGAACTCCATCCGGACGATCTTCAACCGAGCGTCGCTCAGCCGAGTCAGAGCCGTCCGGGCGTTTGCGTTACTAGGCCAGCCACTGTCTGCGATCGTGGTAGCCCAATGCTGCATCTTGTCGAGATGCATTGCGGCATCGTCGACGTGTGACTTTGCGATGGACACGCCGTCTTGGGCGTCCGCCACGAATCGCCTTGCGTCGAGGGGAACAACGAGCTCCTGGAGCCCGATGGGCTTGACGGTCTGCGAACATGCAGCGGCACTCACTACCAGAACGTACGCACAGAGAACCTTGAGACTCTGCATCAAACGAACTCCTATTGAGACAGCAGGCGGCCGCCCGCCGTTCCTTCTTGATAGCGTTCCAATGCGACGTCCGCAGCGGCTCCGAGACCTTGTTCTTTGAGGAGGGTGACCATGTTCTGACGCCCTGCCTCCTCCCCACCACTCGCCGCCATGGAGAAGCCTTCGAATGCACCAGTGATGTCACCGGCACGGTAGCTCGCAATTCCGAGCAGGTTCTGCTCTACGGGGCCACCACCGGTGGCCACCGCTCTGGCAAACACGAGACGAGCAGCATGTGGATCGTTGGCATCCAGGAACTTGTTGCCCAGCTGGCGCAAGCCCTCGATGTCCTCTGGGTTCTTCGAGAGCTGCTGTCTCAGCTCGTCGAGCCCAGCCGGCGCCGAGGCGACGTTTCGCGGCGTGAGAATATCCCACTGCACAGAGGCAGATTGCATGACTTGACCGTTCATACAATCTCTGACGATGGGATTGAGGAGCATGTTGGTCCAAGCCTGCTGAGCGCAGGCCTCGATGGCCTGCTGAGCCGTGGCCTCGAGGCCCTGAACCCGACCATCAATGGCAGCCTGCACAGCTTTCTGCTCGTCAGCGGTGAGTCCGCCAGGAAGTCTGATGGTCTTGAGCCGATTCGCACTCATCGACGCGGCAAAGGACAAGCGGCTCAGCGCCGCAGAGGCGAACGCAGCATTTCCTTGGCGAGCGGCGTTGAGGTAACCCTCTTCGACGACCTCGATGAGCGTGATGAACTCGCTGAGCAGGTCCAAATCATCGGGCTCTGGATAGCCCTGCAGGGTAACCAGCAGGACCTCGGCCATTCCGTACTCGGCGCGGGCTTGCGCATCGGGGGAGACCCCGGCGTCGCCTACGAGCGCCTTCTGCAAGAAATTCTCCGCCTGATCGAGTTGACCGGTCGACACATAGGCCAGACCGAGTCGTGCGAAGAGCTCCGAGTCGCCGTCGGCTGAATAGGACCCGAGTTGGGTGATCGTTGCGCTCGGGTTCCCTTCTCTTTCTAGCAGCGAGGCCATCGCCGCGAGCGCTTCCGCGCGCGAGGCCCCCTCGGCCGAACGAATCGCCTCCGCATAGAGTGTTTGCGCGCCGGAGAAGTCGGCGAGCTGATCGAGCAGACCGCCAGCGGCGATCAGCAGCTGCACTTTTCGGTCGGGATTCACGTCAGCAGCTTGCCGCAAGAAGTGTACAGCTTGGTCGTATTCGAAGCGGGCGATGGCCGCTTGCGCGATGGTGGCGTAGATCCCAGGTAACTGATCGCTTTGAGGGTACGTCGCTGCGATTTCGTCCGCGAGGGTGTACATCTTGTCCGAGTCACCCATGGCCCGTGCGGCAACGAATGCGTTGAGCAAGGCGCGCTCTCCGAGGTCCGTGCCCGTGTTCTGGATCGCGAACTCCTCGAGCACCGAGATGTCGGCCCCATCCTCGCCGGCAGCGGTCAGCGAGAGCTCATCCAGCTTGCGCTGCTCGGCGGCCTGCACAATGGGGCGAATTTCTGCTTTGAGCGTGTCGGTCGCAGGGCTGCCGTCGCCCAACAACCTGCGACCGGTATACATGAGCCCGTCGTAGTCGTTGATGGTGTGGTAGCTGTCCAGCACGAGGTGCAGTGCGGCGGTCGACTCATCCGTCATCGGGTATTCGTACGCCACGGCTGAGAGCTTGTCGATCGCCTCCTCGTAGCGTCCCTCGTCATAGAAGGACTGAGCGATGGCGAACTTCACACGCCTCGCCTTGTCCGGCTCGAGCTCTGTCTGCAGCAGCTCTTGAGCAGCCTTGCGCAGAGCCGCACGTGCGGTGACTCGTTCATAGAAGCTCCGGTCGGCTTCTTTTTCCAATGAAGTCTGGAAATTGACCACTGCATCGTAGAGGACCTCTGCCTTCTCGGGGCCCTCTTCGAGGTAGCGTGCCCCCTCGATGCCGCGAAGGCCGGCTTCCAGCATCATGTCTGCCGCCTCGAGCACGGCGACCATGTTGTTCACCATGTCGCCGTATCCAGCGGCATCAGGGAACGTGTCAAGGTAGACTTGGTATCCCCGCGCGACCTGAGGTGCGGCCTTGGCGATCTGCTCCTCGGTCATTTTATCGAAGCGACCCTGAGCGGTCGTCAGCAGGTCTCGTGTGTAGGCTTCGAACTCTTCGACAAGCTTGTCGCGGGTCTCTTGCGAGAGGTCGCTGCGCGTGTAGTACCGCGTCAGCGCAGAGTCGATGAGCTTGATGTCGTCGCCGACAGTCCGATAGTCCTTCTGCTTCTTCAGCGCCGAGTGAAGGGTTCTGGCGTCATCGAGCCTGTCGACGTTCGCAGGTCCCAACCGCAAGAGCTCACGCGAGGCCGCAATCGAGCCGACGGCTTGGTCCATCACACGATAGCGGTTGGCGAACTTGTCGAGCGCAGCCACATAGGTGGCCTGGTTGTAGGCAAGTTTCTTGAGGAAGGGGATGGCGTTCTTGGCCTTGCGTTCACGGCTGTAACAATAGGCGAGGTCGACCAGCGATTCTCGGCGCACATCGATGTCGATTTCCGACACGCCAAAGCCTTGGCCGGCCCGCCCACCAGCGACCTCGATCTGGTACTGTTTGTCCCACTCTTCGGTTTGCGTGATGGCCAACTCGAAGTCATCCAACGCAGATTCGCATTCACCAAGATTGAGGTAGACCCAGGCCAGCTTGTAGTGTCCCAGGCCACTGAGTCGATTGAGAGGGCCCTTGGCAATCTGTTGGTAGTACGCCTTGGATTCTGGCAGCTCGTTCCTGTCGAAGTGGTAGTCACCTAGCACCAATAGGGCGTCGTAGATCAACGGACTCTCGGGATGTTCATTAACCAGTCGCTGGAGGACCGCCTTCATGTCGTCAAAGTTGCCGAGCTCACGATGTTCGTGCCCGATATTAAAAAGAATTCGGGGCGCGAGCGGGGACTCGGGGAAGCGCTTCAGGACCATGTTATAGGTCGCGATGGCCTGTTCCTTGAGCACACGCACCTGCGGCACGTGGAGAACACGGCTCGCCCTTTGTTCGCGCTCATAGGCGAGCTGGTAGTGGTACCGCGCCTCCTCGCTTAGCAGCTCGGCGAGGCGGACGTTGAGCTCGGCCATATAGGGGGCACCCCTCGACAGGGCCATGGTGCCGCGCGTCTCTTGGATGGCGTTGCGGACCTTCGTGATGCGAAGGCGCAACACCTCGACGTACGCTGGATCCCGAACCTCTTCCTTCTGACCCGCACAGCCGCCGGCAAGCATCAGCAACGCCGCGCTCAGGATAAGAAGTGCAGAGAAAGCCCCCTCGGGTCGTGGGCCACCGGCGCAGGGCACCAGAGATCTCCACATTGTTTTCAGTCGATGCATCGGTCCTCTATCGTAACGACAATGTCGTCGAGTTCGTCAGTCCAGAATTCACCCTCGAAGGTGTAGAACACGTGACCTTCCCGCAGGGAGACATCGATCGGGTCCTTTTCTTCGACGGCGTCAGGCCGGCTGCGTGCGCGCAGCAACGCGACGCCGATCTCGTGGAGGATCAGGCGAACGCCCTCTTCCGCTGAGAGCAGTTCTTGAGCCAGCGCAACGGTCTCTTTACCAAGAACCTCATTCTCGCGCCGCGAGGCTTCTTTCAAACCCAACTCGTACATCGCTCGCAGGTTTTCGTGGAGTCCTGAGCCGATGTCGTCTTCGAGATCGTCGAGGAGCGTCATCTCAAACACGAGACGCTGCCGAAACTCAGCAGTAGAGCGCGAACCCACACGGAACCGAGCGGCGTTTCGCAGGGCTTCGGACTCCTTGACGGGGACGCCGTTGCGCAAGTCCGCGATGGCGTCTCCATGCCGCACGCTGAGCCGCACCGCCGCGCTTCGGGCGGGCTCGAATTGACAGAGCCGACGCAACGCCAAGGCCTCGAGGAGGAACCGCTCCGGAGCGATGAGCTCCTCGTAGGCAGGAGCATCCAGAGCCACCAACAACCCCAGCGCCCTGCGAGACTCACCCAGATAGTAGTGGGACCAGGCCATTTCTAGGAGGAGTTGAGGGTCGTCAGGAGCCGTCTGCCGGATCACATCGTAGTACGTCAAAGCGGCCCGATAATCCCTCTCCTCGAACGCGATTCGGGCGAGTGTTCGATAGACCTCGTTCTTCAAATCTTCCGGCAGCTCGAAGTCCAGCAGAGCCTCGAGCTCCGCAACCGCCTGGTCAAGGCTCTGTGCGGCGATGAGTCGAACCGCTTGGGCGTAGCGCGCCCGAGACTTGTAGGGGTCCTGGTCCACAATGGCTGCGAAGCGACCATCGGCCCACTCATTGAGGTTGGCCCTCATGCTGTACATACCCTGAAGGTAGTCGATGAACGCCTGCTGCGAGGAAGGCAGCCCAGTAATCTCAGCGGTAGCGAGGAAGCCGCCTAAGATTGTTTGCTCGTCGTAAGGGTAGGTCTGGGAAATTCGCTCCAGTCCGCGTACGGCTTCGGCGGCCAATTCGACGTCTCGCCTGGACTGTGCGATGTCCAAATACCAAAGAGAGGCGGCGTAGCTCAGCCCCAGACTCTCGCCGCTTAGCGCCATCAAGCGCAGCGCGCGGTCGTACCTGGGGTCGTCGCGGGTTGCACCCTGTAGATACTTGTTGGCCGCTTCGAGCGCTGTCAGGGAGTCGTCGTTCAAGGAAGCTTCTACCGCAATCGAGAAAACTTGGTCTCGATCGTCGGGGAACTGCACAGGTCCGCACGAAAAGACCGCCGCAGACAGCAACACCGAAAGCGTCACCATCTTTCGATGCGCCATGACGACCGTATTCTTTGTTGAGAGTGTCATGAGTTCGATCCGGGTTCAGTAACAGGTAAAATCTACTGTTGGTCGCATCACTACCAATCCATGCGTCCAGACTCGGACAGGAACAACAAGCTCATCGGAAGCCGAACCATCACCCCTGGCTCACGGATGACCGCGAACCAGGCCTTCAGAAGGCGAGAGAGCCGCCGAGTCCGACCCACAGCTCATCCATGACGTTGAAATCCGTGAAAATCGTGTCGTCGAAATAGAACATGTAACGGGCATCGAATCGAATCGAGACGAGGCTGGTCCCATACACCCGGAAGCCCGCACCGATGTCCACTCCTGGTCGGCTGCTCCGCGTGAACCAACCATAGCCCCCTCCCGCAAGGAAAAAGAGCTCGCCATAGATTAGGTTCGAGTTCATCCATGAGCCCTTCCAGTATACAGGCTTGAAAAGGAAGTTCGTCATGACGAAGTACTCGAGGATTTCGAACGGCGTTGGCTGCAGATCAAACGCGTTCAGCTCGTCGTGCAGCGCGGTGTCGACCGGGAACGAGTAGGTGAACTGAGCCACCTCCCAGCCAATGTGCTCGGTGAAATGCAACGTGTAGGCGCCGCTCACCGTGAGGCCTTTCGTGAAGGCATCCAAGGGAAGCGTGCCCAACGCAACGCCAAACTCGTGCGTTCCGAAGTTCTTTCGGTTCTGCACCACCAGAGACGAGTAGCCTCCCTCATGAACCTCCTGTCCATAGGCGCACAGCGGTGTGAGAAAAGCTACTAAGAGCAGGACAAACAGCGCCTGCCGGCTCCGTTTTTGCGGCATCGGTTTCGCTCCCTAGGAATAGGGTTCGCTGCACGCCCGCCATCGTGGGGTGTGCAGCCATTGAATGACTCTCGGGCTGCGAGTATAGAATACCCCTGCGTCGAATGACCAGTGGTATACAAGAGGTGCAAGTCGTTGCGCCTGGCTCGAGGTGCAAGTCGTTGCACCTAGCTCGTCTCTCGGTTCGGAGTCGGAAAGATGTCCCCAAGCAATTTGCAAGTCTGCAAACGAGCGCGCATCGCGCTCCTCTTTTTGCTTGGCGGGGTCTGGCTCACAGCATCCTCAGCATGTCTCAACGATGAGAGAGTGTTTACGCAAGGGCGGATCGAAGACCTTTGTGACAGCGCGATCCCCGCTTGCGATTCTCAAGCTTCGTGCATTCTTCGTGGAGATGAGTTTTACGAAGGCTCTTTTCCCGGCGGGCTGAAGGTCATCACCCGCACCGAAGGAGAAGATGGAACCCTCATCGTGCGGTTCTTGCTCACCGAGATGTTGAACCCGGGGACGGAGCTCTTCATCGAAGCGTCGACACCCAATTGCGCTGACAAAGCGATCGACCATCCACAAGACGTCGACCTCTTTGACCTCGCTGGCGACGATCGCATCCTCGAATATCACGTCGACCTCCCCGGCCGTGGAGACCACCTCGTGACCATCTTCTCGGACATGAGCGCCCGCTACTTGATGACCTTCACCTACGAAGAGAAGTAGGACATCGTTGCGGTCGGTCATTCAGCGTCAGGTGCGTCTTCATCGATGTCGGGAGGCGGGAACCCCTCCAGATCGTAGCCACCTACGGAGTCGATGACGTTCAGTGTGGTCTCGAACGTCCCACTCAAGCTCAGCTTGTCCCCACCAGCCCGGAAGCTCGCGTCAAAACTGCCGCTGATGGTCGTGCCGCTCCGCGGCGTGAACTCGTCCAACGTCAGCGTCGCCGACGTCGTGAAGGGAATGTCTTGGTCGTCAGAACGTCCGGTGATCGCCCCTAACGTCATCAGATCAAAATCCCCTGGCTTCGGGGGCTGTTCCCCAATTCGTAACGTCAGACGAACGGGCACCTCTCCGTTCTCTCGCCAAAATTCAATGGCGAGCTCCGTCGAATACAGCCTCGCACGAACCCCGTCGAACTTGACGTCGTAGAAGTCAGTCAGGCTTCCCGAGATGTCGTTCTGGGTGCCGCAGGCCGTGGAGCCCACCGCGGTCAGGACGAACAGCAAGAGGCCTATCACTTGTTTTGCGCCCTTCATGGTCAAACCGTTCTCAGGGAAGTGGATCTCGGCGCGCGAAGCGTACTTCTGACATCAATGCGCTGTCGACCATCACGTAACATTGGTAAGCGACAACCGCCGAGCCATCAGCATCAAAGGCCAGGGCAGGGGTGCTGCCACAGGTGCCCTCCTCGCCTTGGTCAATCACTTCTTGAGTCCAGGTCTGCCCATCTTTGCTCCAGGTGAACACCAACGCGTCCTCTCCAGGAGAGCAGTTGCCAAGACCCGAGAGTCCTTTGGCGCAACGATAGTAGGCGGCCGCAATCACCCCATCGGCGTTCACCGCGATTGACGGAGTGTACCCCTCGTCAAAGCTCTTATCGCCGATGTCTGTCCGCACCCACCCAGTTGCGACATCCTCGAAAGCTTCGGGATCGACCAAACGAGCCAACTCCGGCAGACCCTTGCTGGATTTGTAGTAGACCACGTTGAGCACACCGTCCGTTCCAAAGGCCACCGCAGGTCCCTCCGAGGTCCCAGACGCAAACAACTGAACTCTCTCCCAAGTAGCGCCGTGATCGAGGCTCCGCGTAACCCAAATTCCGAGCTGTGGATCATCGATGTCCTGCGTGGGCGTGTAGTAGGCGAGGTAAGGGATGCTCTGCGAATCGAACGTGAGGCTGTTGAAGTTGCCCGCGCCACGACCATAGTCCACCGGGATGGGGGTCCAGCCGCCTCCGCCTTGTCCCCAAGCCATCTCGAGATCCGCTCTGCGAAGATCGTCGCTCTGCATGCCACCCGCATGGACGTCGCGGTACGCGATCGCCACGTCGCCGTTTGGAGCGTAGGCAAGAGTTGGCCAGTAGCCGACCACGTCACCATAGTCGCTGCCGGCTTCGCCAGTAGCGGCCTGGCCGCTGGTGGCAACCACCGTTGATGAGGTCCAGTTGCCGGCGCTCTGTCGCTCGAAATATCCCACATCGTTCGCACCACAGAATCGGATCTGGGCCACTGGCAAACCGTTCATCGCGGCGATGGTTGCTCGCCCGTCCGGCGCAAACTCCAAGTCCAGTCCCACGGGCTGTCCAAGGAGCAAGGGCTCATCGACGATCTCTGTGTTCCAAGTTCCCCCAGCATATTCGGCATAGGTCAGCGTCCACCGAACCTGGATCGGAGGGTCGGGGATACCCAAGGCGTCACAGGTTCCGTCCTCCCGACCGGAAGCCGAGAAGTAAGCAATACCAATCGTTCCACTTGGGCTCACGTCCAGATCGACCTGAACCCCGACGCCGCCTGACAAGGCCGTGCTGACGCTCCAGTTGTCATCGGGCGGCGTCACCTTACGATCTCTGTCCTGTATATCCTCTGCTGGAGGGGTCGTCGCGCTGTCGTCGCAGGCGAGCGAAGTCAGCGCGAGAGTCGACAGCACGACGGTCAGAAGCCAGCGACTATTGTTGGGGAATACCACAACCTGTCTCATAGACCTGACATGGGGGTTCGAGGCAAGCATTGTATACTTTCTCCACGCAGAATCGGTAGGTCTGCTCCGGACTCCAATCCCGACTCTCCGGCCTTACAAGACCGCTGTTGTTGTACAGTTCGAGGACGTCACGAACGGACACGTAGTAGTAGAAACCGCCGGAGGCAGCGTGTCCGCTGTACGCATAGAAGCAGGAATCACCAGCGGCGGTGCCACCGAGCGCTCCAGAGCGAGCGAGCTGGTTCGCCAGCTCGTCGGAAGCCAACGCTTCGAACCAAGAGTCCTCGTCATCGGTTTGCCTTGAGACACGGATGGTGAAGTCGACTGGTCCGCCGTCGACGTCGTAGACGATGCGAGCGGTGCAATCCTGTCCGGCACAAGGGTGGGGGTAGCGATACCAGTCGATGTCGCTCTCGTAACCCAAGCTTCCTGTGACCCAGTTTCCTGAACCGCAACAATCCCCGTTGGTGCAGTCGTGCACCGGGATATCCACGGCGGGCTGGCGCCAGACTGGAATGATTGGTGGAAGCTCATTGGCGTAGAGGTTCGAGCGCTCATGGGTGTCTGGGTCGGTGCGCACACGCACCTTGAGGGTATAGAGCACGTCCGGCGCACCACCATCGGCCTGGAAGTCACTCACTCGCAAGTAGACGTGGCTGTCATCGTAGAGCGGCGCCGAGATCGTGGCTTGATTCTTCGGAGGTTGGGTGCCTGAGCTCTTTTGGCACTCGGCAACGGTCGGGCTGCACTGGTAGCGTCTCTGGGTTTCCAGCGCGCCGCACACATCGGATGGCAAGCAGACAGAAGCGCCAGAGCAAAGCTGTTCAGGCAGACACGTGTTGAAGAGCCCAGCGCAATCCCAGCCATCTTCGCAGGACTTGTTGAGCGTGATGCAGTCTTGGTCGCTGTCACATGAGTCCCCCGCGTGCGGCCGAATCAACGCCACCGTCGCTTGGATCTTGTCGTTGAAATCCCACTGTTCGTTCATCGGGAGGTTGTTGTTGTTGAGCACGACTTCCGCTTCGATGAGCCCGTTGTTGCAGCCCGTCAGGGGCAGCTCGAACCAATCGCTGTCGCCAGGGGAGCCGATGGTCCCCTGGAACTGCATGGTGCTGCTCCAACTGCCCGAGCAGGTCACCGACGAGCCACTGAGCTGCGTCGCAACCGAGGGGTGGTTGTTGGGCTCGTTGGGGTCCTGATCGGTCACCAACTCGAGCAACAGCGTGTAGAGCACGTCCGGGTTGGCCTCTGCATTGTCGTTGTCTTTGACTAGGACATAATACGTGCCCGCGGCTGGCACGACTTCATAACGGTCGATGTTCGTCTCCTGCACGGCGCCGGAGTCGTTGCTCTCGGTCACCAAGATTTGGCCGTCGGGGCCGAGCAGCTCCAAAGTGGGCTGATACCCGGCGATAGGGGCAGTCAGCTTCATGCGGACAATCACTCCCGTAGGAACTTCGATGCTGTAGTAGTCTTGATCGCCCCGACAGGCGATCGCCGCCTGAACCGAGGTGCCTGAAGTGAGCCCTTTCGCGCCCGTACGTTCGTTGTTGGGCTCGTTGGGGTCCGGGTCTGGCTGCCCTTTCACCGCGATGGTGTAGGGGTGACGGAAGTCCTCGGCGTCATTGCCCTCGTCGCTTACGACAAAGAGGTAATCCCCTGGCTCCATGCAATGGACGACGTCGAGGTGCGCCCCAATCGAGGTTGCGGGCGGTTGCGCGACCACAGTCTCCGGCTCGCCAGCGGCGTTGAGCGACCAGAACGCGTAGGTGGGTTCAATCTGGCTCAAAGGCACAGACATGCTGAGCGACACGGACACGATCTGTTCCTGGTTCGTGAGCGTGACGCGGTACCAATCTTGGTCCTCTTCAGGGCAGACAAACCCCGTCGAGGGTTCATTTAGGTTGAATATTTGGGCCAGTCCGGGCTCTGAGATGTTGTCCCGCTCGCATTCCACCGTCCCAGGATCGATGGTTTTCGGATCGTCGGGCCCACTGCACGACGCGGCGAAGAGCCCCGAAAGGAACGCGGTGACGGCGAACAAACTAGCGGACTTTACAGTGTATTTTCGGATCAAAGGTCGGTACCTCCACAAAGTCTTCCTCGAGCAACTTGATGCGACCCGAAGCAGGAACCTTGTAGCCGTGGGCGGGATTGTATCTCGCCATGACGCAGGCGACGCGATACGACGCGAAACTGGTCGGATCATCGAAGGCGACCTCGCCGGCAAAGACCAGCACACGGTTCCAGCCATTGCCTGGATACTCGTTGACGTCTTGGTCTGCGTAGAGTGTCGGGACGAGGGTGATATTGCTGACGTGATAGTCGTAACAGCTGCTGGACCCCTTCAACCCCAGGTCGGCCAGGTCGTAGCGGTAAGCGATGCGCGAACGCAACGAGGCGTCGTCACATTGGGGGTTGGTGTTGCCCATGACCTCGACGCCGTTGTCGGTCCGATCGAAGTCCGCATCGTCCATGTTGTCGACGACCGTAGGGTTAGTCTGGAAGCGCACCTCGATCATGTCCGGCAGGCCGTCCGCGTCGGTGTCGTTGCCGTTCTGGGCGGTGCCGAAAAACACCTCTTCGCAGTCATGAAGGCCATCGCCGTCGCCGTCCTTGTAATCGCAAAGCCCATCGGCGTTGCGATCCGGGCAGTCGCACCAGCCATCGAGGTCGGCGTCAAGGCAGTCGTGACCGAAGTCGTCCAAACAAGGTGCTTCGGGATCACTGGCGCAGTCACAGGCTCCGTCGGCATTGGTGTCCAACGAGCAGTCGCAGAAACCATCAGTGTCGGCGTCAATACAAGGGTTGGGGGTGTAGCACGCCTTGTTGACCACGAGTGGAGCCAACCCTGAGTTCATGAACTCCCACTCGAGGAGGTCGTTCAATCCGTCGTCGTCGGTGTCGCGAACCAGCGCATGGCTGCCGATCTTGACCTCGATCAGGTCCGACAAGCCGTCCCCGTCGCTGTCGACCATGGGCTCGCCGCACTCGGCGACTGAGCTGCCATTGAGGTCCACGAAGGACATGGGGTTCACCAAGACGATGTCATCGTCTAGGGAATCGAGTGTCAGCGGCGTGAGCTCCACTTCTTCCGCCGCGTCGGCGTCATCTTCGGCAACATCAACCGCCGCTACATCCTCGTCCTCAAGCTCAGCGCCGAGATTAAGGGAGGCCAAGAGCTCATCGACATCGGGCACCTGACGCAGGTCTTGGATGACGTTCAGGTTCACAGCGATCAGGGACTTCATGGTGAAAACGCGCTTGAGCACGGAGAAATCGACAAAAAGGAAGTTGATCTCCTCGCCGCTGGCGAAGCTGCGGAAGCTCCCATTCCCACGCTTGGCCATCTTCTCCAGCAGATCCTGAGCGATTCGGTCGCCCGCGGACCCATCACCCCCAGAGATGTAGGCGGTGTGGAACGAGAACCCACCGACCCTAAAGGTTTTCGCGAGCTCATTGAGCGCATCGACGGACTCCAGAATCTCGTCCTCGGCGTTGCCGCGGGAGTCGGTGTCGTCGGTGTCGGGAATACCGTCGGAGAGGAAGATGATGACGTATTTCGACAGAGGCAGCGATTCGAGGTCGGCCGCGATGAACTCCGTTCGCATCTCGAAATACGCTTCGCCCAAGGCGTTCGAGAAGTTCGTCGTGCGGTCGGTCACACCGAGAGACCGCGTCGCCGCGGTGAGGAGCGTCCGATCGGCGGTGTAGTACGTGTCAGCGAGTCCGTCTCCATCGAGGTCGATCGGCGTTCTGGATTGTGCTTCGGCCGAGAATCGCAGCACTCCGACGCGCACCCCTTCTGGGCCTTGATCGAGGAGTCGCGTCCAGGTGTCCATTACCGCCTGCTCGCGGCTAGTCAATCCGGTGACGGGGTCTGGCGGGTCGGTCGCCTCCATGGACACGGAGGCGTCCACTACGAAGAGCACCCGTAGCGGGAACGTCAACGTCTCAGGCTCACGTGTGCAGAGCGACCCAAACACCTCGAGCTTGTCATCTCGGTAAACGGGCTCAGGCGGAATCTTTTCGAGCTTCGCCTCTGTACACGCCACGGGCGTGAGCAAGAACAAGAGCAGGATGACTCGCCCAAGGGACTGCGCAAAGAAATTCCTCATGAACCTCTACTCGACTGTTTCTACGGGGACGTCCACACAGGCATAGCAAGCCTCCTCGGCGACTTTCAGGAAGGCTTGCAGACGCTCCAATTCCCAAGGCCGATAGCACTGACTCTCATCGAAGTCGCTCAAGGGGACGAACAAGTCGTGCCCATGCAACGGGATCTGAGGGACGAGGTCGCCGCTCAGGTACTTGACCACATAGAGATTGACCTCGTCTTGACTGTAAAGCCGGCGGTTCAGCTCGATCTTGGGCTTCATGCACTCCGCCATCATCGCTTGCAGATTGTTCCTGCGCACCTCGGGGAGATCCGCGAAGTAGGGGCACTCGACCAGGGCGGCCACGGAGTCCTCCAGATCGAAAGCCAGCCCGTCCAGAGACCTCTGGGTGACGTTGATCACCCCGTCAGCAGGCTCTTTGGCATTCCCCCCCTGAAAGAAGAGGTCGAAGCAAGCGACCTTCACTTCGCCGGGCACTCCAGAGACGCGCGCGGGACCTTCGTGCGCGTAGATGAAAATACGGTTCTTTCCGCGATCGGGGAACGTCGTGGTCACAGCCAACGGGATGCGGCTGATGTCAAAATCGTAGCAATGCCGTTCGATCGGTGTGTCCTCAGGTGTCGCCGCGAAGTTGATGATGCCGTTATCGGCTAGGCCGTACATGATCCGATATTCCCGGAACACGTCCTCGTCGGAGACCAGGGGATTTGTTCCGCCCTTGATCTCGTCCAAATTCGAGATGCCGTCGAAGTCTAGGTCCTGAAGCGCGTCATTGTGGGTAGGATCCGTGCCGTAGATCATCTCGACCCAGTCCGTGATGTTGTCCCCGTCTGTGTCTGGATGGGAGAAGTTGGTGCCCAGCACCATTTCCTCGCAGTCGTCGAGCAGGTCGCCGTCGGCATCTCGACGGTCTGGACACTTCACGGCCGGGTACTTCGGGTTTTTCGGGTCGAAACCAGAGTTCTTGAGCACGAGCTCAAAGAGGTCGGAGTAGTTGTCATCGTCCGTATCCGAACCTTCCCGATCGGTCCCGAGGGCGAACTCTTGCTCATCGACGATCCCATCTCGGTCACCGTCAGGAGCGAGGACGTTTGGGTCCTTGTAGCGGCGACCATTGAGATTGATTGCGAGGAGCCCGACCAGAATCTGTTCCGCTTTCATCGACGTGATGTCGAAGGTTAGGAAGCTGTCTTCTTGCGAGGCGAGGTTCACGTCGCGGTAGATCCCGTTGCCGGTGTTGGCCATCGCTTGGAGCATGGCTTGCGCTGGGGCTCGGTCGTAGCCGAACGCGGCGGCCGCCCCTGGGCAGATCCCTTCGACGACGTCCTGCGGCGAGAACAAGAGGATCGTGTTGACCGTCACATCACCGACCGCGTAGGTCTCCTTGAGATCGACGATCTCCTGGACGCGCTGCATGATCTGCGGAGGCTGGTTGTACTCGGGACAGATGCCAGTCATGTCGACATAGATGTCATCTGGCACCTCTTCGTCGGTGTTGCAGACGCCATAGAGATTGTCTGGGTGAAGGGAATTGTTCCCGATGTCCGTGCAGTCGACATCAGCGCCATCGGTTCGCCCGTCGCCGTCGTTGTCGTCGCCATCGCTGCAGTTGGAGGTGTCGTCCTCGCAGCCGGGATTGCACCGAGGCTCGGGAACGCCGTCGCTGACGAACACTACGACGTATTTCGAGCGGGCCCGCACTGCCGGCCCCTCGTTGATCATGTCCTGTTCGAGGATCTGCAGTCCCGTGGCCAGTGCGCCTTGGTAGTCGGTCGCTGGTCCGAGGCCACCGCTGGGATCGAGAAAGGGCGACATCTCGTCCCGGTTGCGGGTGAAGCCGATGCTTCGAGACCAGGAAGAGAAGCCGATAAACGCGAGCTCGGTGTTGGGTTGGCTGCGCAACTCGTCGACGGCAGTGTTCAGGGCGTTAAAACGGCGGTTCTGGCTGTCAGTGCACTGCAGCGACGCAGACTGGTCGACCACGAAGAGCACCTTGATTGGGAAGCTCACCTCCGCTGAGGGCTCGGTGCAAAAGTCGCCCTTGACCCGCAAGAGGTTGTCGAGCTCCTGAGGAGGAGGCGGCGGCTCGAGCTGCAGTCCCGCATCAGTGCATGAAAACATCAGCGAGATCGTCAGCAATCCCAACATAGCCTGACGTGCACTCATCAAAGACTCCTCTGCCTCGACCGTCGCGATTCGAAGATGGGAACCCACCTGCATTTCACCAACTTAGAATTGGATGCCACCCGAGGCAACCTGAGCCGTCTCGCCCTTAGAAGCCCGCGGATTGCGCGACGGAGCACAACCTCCTCGCGACTCCAGCAAACTCGAAGGGGCCAACGAACAACGGGGCCTGAAAGGCCCCGTTGTTCAAATCAAAGGCTCAGTTGGTCAACATTAACGCCGACGGCGTCTGATGACCAGCGCGATGAATCCACCCATGAAGAGCAGGGCGCCAACGGGAGCCGAAGTGTTGCTGTTGAGGACCATCTGGCAGCCAGCCGAGTCGTCAGAGGCGACGGGGTCACCGGACGCTTCGAGGGTCATCTCGTACTGAGCCGTAGCGGCCACTTCCTTGCTCACGCGGTCTTCCCAAACGGTCTCGACGGTCACCTGGAGCTTGTAGGTACCAGGGAGGTCGGCGGTGAACGTGGGGGTCTCGTTCTTGAGGTAGTGGTACTCAAAGGCCGCCGCGGAGACGACTGTGCCGTTCGAATTCTCGACGGTGGCCGTGGAACCTTCGGGGGCATCGACGACGGTCCAGGTGAAGCGCATGGCCTGGTTCTGACGATTGGCATACAGCTTCAAACGCTCGGCGGTGCCGGTCTTGGTGATGGTGGGGGGGCTGTAGACGTTCAAGACGGCCATCGGGTCGAGGCAGTTGCCCTCGTCGCCTTGCACGACGAAGCAGAAGTTGTCGTCGCAGGTGTCACCGAGGAGGTCGTTGTCGAGGTTGATCTGCTCAGGATTGGCGAGCGAACCGCAGTTGTCGAAGGTGTTGAGGACCAAGTCACCATCCAAATCGGCGTCGCACTCGTCGCCCAGGCTGTCACCGTCGAGGTCGGCTTGCATAGGATTGAAGATGCCGGGGCACAGGTCGTTGATGTCGTCGATGCCGTCGGTGTCGAAGTCAGGGAAGCACATCGAGAGTTGGTCAGCGGTCGGATCCATCACCGTCGCGTTCATGGGGCAGGGATCGGCCAGGTTGAGCATGCCGTCGCCATCAATGTCGTCGTCGCAAGCGTCACCAAGGCCGTTGCCGTTGAGGTCGGCCTGGACGGTCATGCCAACGGCGAAGGGGTTAGGAATGGAGGGGCAGTTGTCCAAGCCATTGTCGATGCCGTCATTGTCGATGTCGGGGTCGCAAGCGTCGCCGAAGGCGTCGGCGTCAGCGTTGAGCTGATTGGGGTTCGAGGCGGCCATGCAGTTGTCACAAGCATCGCCGAGACTGTCGCCGTCCTGGTCGGCTTGGTCGAGGTTCGAGGCGCGCAGGCAGTTGTCCGAGGTGTCCTCGACACCGTCGTCGTCGTAGTCATCGGCGAACTGGTAGGTGTCGCCGAGGTCCGTGTTGGCGACCAAGATGCTGCCGCCACCACAGCCGCAGCCGCCGCCACCACTCATCTCTGGCGTTCCACAATCGCCAAACATGTTGTCGCATTCAAATCCTGGTGAGTCTTGCGACCAAGCCGCAGACGCCAAGGTCACAACGGCGATCGCCGCAATCAATGAAAATAGACTACGCATGTCAGCCCTCCCATGCTCTGTTTGTGTCCCTCACGTAGATCCACCACCCACGCTCGGTACTGTGTTCAGGTGGAATACACAGTAACCGAAGCCTTCTTGCAAATCCACACGCGCGGAAATTTTTTTTTCGGTTTCCCCCTTGTCTCGGAATATCTCCGAAATTGCTGAGAAATCCTGATTCCGGGGGCTCGGAGTTAGAGCAGAAACGGAAAAATCGCCTTACGCGAGCTCGGGAAGTCCTCGAACTCCTCCTGGTACCAACGGTGGTGAGTGAGGGCTCTCGGGACCAGGTTGGCGAGCGTGAACACCGCGAACGAAAGACCCGCCAGAGACCACGTCGCCAGCGCCCAACCACACCACTCCAGGATCTCACCGAAGTAGTTCGGACAGGAAACCAGCTCGTGCAGACCTCCTCGCGGGAGCTTGTATCCCTGCTCCCCAGGTGCCCGCAGGCGGAACAGACGAGAGTCCGCACGAACGTTGGTCACGAAGCCGACCACGAAAAGCACACAGCCCGCCAGCATGCGGGGGTCCCACAGCCACGACGTCGGGTAGCTCCCCAGCTCGCCGACCCAATGGCCATTCACATAACCGTTCACCAACGTGAACATCAGCGCCATCGACACCACGCTCAACGGCATGCGCTTGCCGCTCGAGCGCATGCGAAAAGGGTAGATGAGGGTCCGATGCACGTAGTGCAGCTGCCACACGCCAAACAACACCAAGGGCGCCCACGTCAGGGCGTGGCGGCCGGCGAAGAAGAACACGGCAAACGCAAAGACCGACGGCAACTCCATCACCAGCCATCCGAGCTTCGCTGGAACCGTCGGGCCCCAGCCCGACCGAAGATGCCGGCCGTAGGGCGCGGAGACAAAGAGCAACAAGCCCGCGATGGGCAACGACACGGCGAAGACCACCCACAATAACACCGTGTAGACCGAGCTGCTCGCCATGCTTCCGACTCCCACACTGCTCAATTTGGGGTTTCTTGCCTCGCTTGCCCACGACCGATTTTCGCTTCATTTCGCCGAGTTGCGGAGCGAAAATCAGTCGTCCGCTCGGCGGTTGCGGCTTCCACGTCCTCGCTGCCACAACAAACAACGCCGCAACACTGGATCGCAGAGGGGCTCTCTACTATGAGAAGCCAGCCAGTCCAAGTCGGCTGCCGCACGCTCAACCCACAACAACGTGAACACCGCAACAGCCATCGCGCGACGCAGCTGGCTCGCTTCGAGCCAGCTCGTTCCGAGTGGCGCGCGAAACCTCGCGAAACCTCGCGAAACCTCGCGAAACCTCGCGAAACCTCGCGAAACCTCGCGAAACCTCGCGAAACCTCGCGAAACCTCGCGAAACCTCGCGAAACCTCGCGAAACCTCGCGAAACCTCGCGAAACCTCGCGAAACCTCGCGAAACCTCGCGAAACCCTATCGATGGAGCCCCGAATGGATCGCGGACCGTGGACACAGACCTACTCGGGAAAGCAGTTCTTTCCCCTCGATCCCGACGTCGAGGACATCGACATCGAGGACATCGCCCACTCCCTCTCCATGATCTGCCGCTTCAATGGCCACTGCCGGGCGTTCTACTCGGTGGCGCAACACAGCGTGCTCGTCTCTCAGGTCTGTGAGGAGACCTCGCTGGCCGCCGCTCGTTGGGGCCTGCTGCACGACGCCGCGGAAGCCTACGTCGGCGACGTCGTCAGGCCCATCAAGGCCATCCTCGAAGACTTCCAGATGGTCGAAGAGCACCTGGCCAATGTCGTCGCGAGGCGCTTCTTCGCGGACCACTCGGCCGAAGTCCAAGCCGCAGTCAGGCTCGCCGACGACCAGCTGCTGGCCACCGAGCTCGACCAGCTCATGTCCACGCCGCCGCACCCTTGGCTCTTGACGTGCGCGCCGCTGACCATCCCTATCGACCCCATGAGCCCGGACGTCGCCAAGGCGCTCTTTCTCGCCCGTTTCCACGAACTATTCGCGGGCTGAGGCCACGCTCGAGGAGTCCCCATGCGCTACGAAGGAAGGATGTTTCGACCGCCGAGCGAGGCCTACAGCCTCATTTTGCAGGCGACCGTGGGCTGCTCCCACAACCACTGCACGTACTGCGACATGTACCGCGACAAGGCCTTTCGCGTGCGCGACCTGCACGAATCCCTGCAGGACCTCGAGGGCGCCGGCCAGCGCTATGGCGACGTCCAGAAGCTCTTCGTCGCCGATGGTGACGCCCTCGTCATGCCCACTGAGCACTGGCTCGCCCTCCTGCACCGCGCCTTCGCGGTGCTCAACGGCCTGCAACGCGCGTCCTGCTATGCGACCGCCAAGAACCTGCTCGAGAAGACCCCCGAGGAGCTGCGGGCCTTGAGCGAAGCGGGACTGAAGCTGCTCTATCTCGGCCCGGAGAGCGGCGATCCGACGACGTTGAAGCGCATCGCCAAGGGCGGCACCTTCGAAGAGCACGTCGAGGCCGCGCAGAAGGCGCACGCGGCGGGGATGCAAATCAGCGTCATCACGCTGCTCGGAGCCGGCGGCGAGGACCGCACCGTCGAGCACGCCGAGGGCACCGCCAAGCTGATCACCGCCATGGACCCCGAGTTCCTCGCCGCACTCACGCTCACCGTCGTCCCTGGGACGCCCATCGCGACGCTGCAAGAGCGCGGCAAGTTCGTGTTGCCGGAGATAATGAGCCTACTGCAGGAGCTGCGCACCATCGTCGACCAGTCCCGGCCCACCGACGCGGTCTTCCGCACCAACCACGCTTCGAATTATTTGCCCCTCTCGGGTCGGCTGCTCCACGACCGGGAACGCATCCTGACCGTCCTCGACGCCGCCCTGTCTGGGCAGATCGAGCTGCGGCCCGAGTGGTTCCGAGGGCTTTAGTCATTAGATCCAGAAGATCCAGAGTCCGGAGTCCGGACTGCGGCAATTGGTATCAAGTCTGACGTCTGGAGTCGGGAGGCCGCTGGACTGCAGCGGCCAGGGCCCGTCTGAAGTTGGGTCCAAGAGTAAAGATTGGTTCTGGCAAGCACTCGCTCACTCGGTGGCGCTGTTGACCGTGCCCTCTTGGCCCGGCGAGCCGTTCTGGCCGTCTTGGCCGCGTTGGCCGCTGCGCCCTTGGGTGCCGCCGCTGTAGGCGTTGCCGCCGCTGCCCGCAAAGCCGGCGGTCCCCGCGCTGCCGGCGCGGCCAGAGTACGCCGCGACCCTGATGCGCTCGGCGTAGGGCGACGCCTCGGCGCTGAAGACGAGGTCGATCACGCCGCCATCGCCGCCATTGCCACCGTCGCCGCCGTCACCGCCGTCGCCGCCGTCTGCGCCGTTGCCTGGGGGCACGCCGGTGCCGCCGCCGCCGCCTGAGCCGCCGCCGCCGCCGCTGCCGCCGTTGCCGCCGTCTCCGCCGTTGGCGCTCAACTCCAGCGAGCCGCTTTCGGCGTCGATCAGCCAACGGCTCTCAATGCCGGACGCGATGGCCGTGACCTCGAGCAGCGGCCGTCCGTCCTTGGGATGGGCGACCAAAGCGACCCTCGCCTGAACTCGCAGTCCGTCCTGGCCATCGCCGCCATTCCCTCCGCTGCCCCCTCTGCCTCCTGCGTGCCCGTCGCCGCCGGGCTTCGCGTAGGAGGGCGAGGTCTGCTCGTCCTTGCCGTAATCTCCAGCGCGACCTTGTTGGCCGGGCTGCCCCTCGCTGCCCCGCTGGCCGTCGAAGTTGGCTGCAAAAGAACAGTCGTAGCCCACGTCCAGCTCGAGGGTGGAGCGCTTGCCGGGATGACCGACGGCCTCCACCACGACCTTGGCCGGACCCTCCAAGAACACATAGGGATCGTCGGAGACCACGAGCAGACCGTTCTCCAGCGCGCCGCCCGTGACCTCCACCAGGAAGTTTCCCCAGCCGACGTTGCCGCCGCCAGCGCCTTCGCTGCTCAACGTCGTGCCGTCTTGCAGGGAGGTCACCACGACCAGCGGCACCTGTGCCCCTGGGCAAAGCGTCGTGGCGCCGACCATGGACAGGTCGATGCGGTCTACCTTCTCGTCTTTGAGGTCTTTGCTCAGGCCCAAGGCCTTCCCGAGGGCTCCGCAGCCGCTGCTCGTCAGCACCAACACACAGAGCAACGCAAAAGCTAGAAGCCGAACGCGCGCGGAAAACAACCGACCCGACATGAGACTCTCCTACAGTGCCGCCGCCCCCGCTCGTTTCGTCTCAACGACCCGGCCAGAGGGCTGTGATTCCTCACAGAATTCGCCGATAATCCCCGCGTGCTTCCCCGAAACGGGGCGACGACCGGCGAACCGAGCCTACACCGAACTTTGTCCCCGACCAACGACCCACGAAATGACAGAGAGGACGCCCACACCTGTCTACCTTGCGCTCTCGATGCTCGCCGCTGCGACGCTGCTGCTCGAGGTGAGCCTCACCCGCATTCTTTCGGTGACGCTCTGGTACCACTTTGCGTTCATGGTCGTGAGCACGGCCCTCTTCGGTTTTGGCGCGGCCGGGGTGGCGCTGAGCTTGCGCCGTGCCGACGCCCCCTCGAGCGACCGAGCGCTGGTCGGCTTCGCCGCCGCCACCCCGATCGCCTTCGCCGTCGGTTACACCCTCTTCAACCGCATCCCTTTCGAGCCGCTGCGGCTCGGGGACGGCGCCATCCAGTGGGCCTACCTCGTCGCGGCCTACCTCGCCATCAGCCTGCCTTTCTTCCTCGCCGGTTTGACCATCGCCGGCCTCTTCAGTCGTTACTCGGGGACGATTCATCGGCTGTATCTCTTCGACTTAGTGGGCGCTGGGGTGGGGAGTTTGGGGGTGGTGGAGCTGCTTCCCCTGACGGGCGGGAGCGGGACGGTTTTTGTCGCGGCCGCGCTGGCCGGCGCGGGCGCGACGGCGCTGTGTGTCGCCACCCACCGCCGGCTGGCGGCGCTGACGGCCGTGGTGACTTTGGCGTCGGTCGCCGCGGTGCCTTACGCAGACCGCCTCGTGCCGGTGCGCATCAGCGCCGACAAGAACATAGGCGGCGTCGCCATCAGCGAGCTCCTCTCGGACCCCAATACGCACAAGAAACAGGTCTGGAACTCGATCTCCCGCGTCGACTTGCTCGAATACAGCGGCCAAGGAGGCCGCAAACAGCGGGCGATTCTCATCGACGCGGGGACTGCGCTCACGCGGGTGGCGCACCCGAGCCGGCCGGTGGACGCGCTGCCGCCGCTGCTCGACGAGGAGTCCTTCTTCCTCGGCCTCTTCGACGCCCCCGAGGTGCTCGTCATCGGCTCGGGGGGCGGACGCGAGGTGGTGCTGGCGCTGCGCAACGGGGCGGGCCACGTCTCGGCAGTGGAGATCAACCCGGCGATCAACGAGATGATGACCGACCCGGCCATGGCCGAGTTCACCGGCGGCGTCTTCCAGCACCCCAAGGTCGAGCTCTTCACCGACGAGGCGCGCAGCTTCCTGCGGCGCTCGCAGACACGCTACGACTTCATCCACTGCCCGCACACCATCTCTAACGCCTCGATGGCGTCGGGGGCGCTGAGCCTGGCCGAGAGCTACCTGCTCACCCTCGAGGCCTTTGCCGATTACCGCGCCCACCTCTCCGCCGCTGGCGTGCTCTTGATCACCAGGCCCGAGGCCCATCTGCCGCGCCTCTTCAGCACGGCGCGCGTGGCGTACGACAGCGCGACGTTTGGATTTCTTGCCTCGTCCGCTCGGCAATTCGGCGACTCGGTGCTGGCTTGGAAGCAAGCCACGGCCGAGGGCCTGAGCTTCTACGCCGGCTTCGTCTATCGGGCGCAGCCTTTCACGCCGGCCGAGGTCGAACGCTTCGCGGCGGTGCTGCACCAGCGCCATCTGGAGCCGGTCTACCTGCCGGGCCTCGTCGAGCGCGCTCCCTACGCAGAGATTGCCCGCGGCGGCCAGCCGCTGTCCGTCGAGCTTCCTTTCCCCGCAATGCTGGAGCCTGCCACCGACGATCGCCCCTTCTTCAACCAGCGCGTGCCTTTCTCCGACCTCGAGCTGTCGGACCTGACGCGGGTCTTCGGCACCGGTGAGCAGTCGCGGATGTCGTTGGAGGAACGGCCGGTGGCCGAGGCGGCGTTGTTGGTCTTGCTCATCGAGTCGGCGGCGGTGGCCCTGCTGGTCGTGCTGGTGCCGCTCTTGGTCTTCCGGCGGCGGGAGCTGAGTGGCGGCGCGCTGCGCACGGTGGGTGTCTTCGGCGGGCTGGGTCTGGCCTACATCATCGTCGAGGTCGGCCTCATCCAGCGGCTCAATCTCTTCCTCGGCCAACCGACCCTGGTCTTCGCCACGGTGCTGGCCACGCTGCTCATCGGCTCGGGTCTCGGCGCCGGTTTTTCGGCGCGCTTTACCATGCCTCTGGCGCCCACGCTGGCCTGTCTGCTCGCCGCGCTGGTCGTCGTGCTCACGGCGTCCGTGCTGCCGCTGATGGTCGATTGGGCGCTGGCTTGGTCGGCGCCCCCGCGGGTGGCCGTCGCCGTTGGTTGCCTGTTCCCAGTAGGCTTCGTCATGGGCGCGCCGTTTCCCTTGGCCCTGAGCCGCCTGCGCGAGCGCGCCGCTGGCCAAATCCCGTGGGCCTGGGGCATCAACGGCGTGGCCTCGGTCATCGGCTCCATCAGCGCCATTATCCTGGGCATGCTCTTCGGTTACTCGGCAGTCCTCACCATCGGCGTCGGTTTTTACTTGCTCGCCGCGGCGGCAGGGTTCGTGAGGCAGAGCCGTGCGTAGTCGACTCCCGAAAAGCGTCGCCGCGCGGTCGCTTCAGCACCGGCCCGCGCTTCGGTAACATGCTGGCCTCGAACCGAAGGATTTCCAGTCGTCTGCTGTCCAGTGAGCGTTCATGGGGAAGAAGAGCCGCAAAAAGAAAGGGGCTGCGCCGTCGTCGCCCCCCATCGAGCCTTTGGGCCCCGAGGTCCAGGTTTCGAGCCCCGACGTCGAGGCTTCGAGCCCCGAGGTCGAGACATCGAGCCTCGACGGTCAGGCGGTGTCCCCCTTGGGGCTTAGCGGGCCGGCGTCCGAAGCCGCGGCCAACGAACCGACGGTCGAACCACAGTCCACCGAGCCTAACCTCATCGCTGAGCCTGAGGTTGAGCTCCCCGCTAGGACCCAGCTCCGAGATCCGACTGTTGTCCCAGTGCCCGTCGCTTCTTCAGCTTCCGCCCCCGACCTCGAGCTCGCCGAGGAGGAGCCCGAAGATTCGCGACCCTCGCGCGCGACGTTCACCTCCGAAGCCGACGACGCGCCGCCCGCCTCGCTGGCCGACCGCCGCACCTTCCTCGCTGTGGGCGCTCAAGCCGTCGCAGGGCTCTGCGCCCTCGGCGGCGCCGCAACCCTGGGACGCGCCCTGGTCTCGGACCGCGATGACGCCAGCACCCGACGAGTGCGGGTCGGCAGGGAAGGGGACTTCGCCCGCGGCACCGTCACCTGGGTCTCCAAGCACGATCTCTTCGTCGTGCACGACGACAACGGGCTGTGGGCCCTGTCCGGGCGTTGCACGCACTTGGGTTGCTCCCTGCAACACATCCCGTCGGGCTACCGTTGTCCTTGCCACGGCGCCCACTTCGACGCCCGCGGCGCCGTCACCAAAGGCCCGGCGTTGGCGCGGCTTCCGACCTACGAGATCGTCGCTGAGGCCGGTGTGCTCTGGGTCGAGCCCACAACCCAGCGAGGAAACGCCTGATGCGCGCGTTCCTCCAACAGTTTCGCAAGTCCGACCCCGTCGCCAAAGCGGAGAGCACCCCCCGGCGACGCAACTTCCTCGAGCACCTGCACCCGCCGAGGGTCAACGCGCGCACGCTGCGCTTTCGCACCACCTTCGGCCTGGGGCTGGCGTCGCTCACTTTCTTCGCCGTCCTCGTCTTGACCGGCGCGGTCTTGATGGTCGCCTATGTGCCGTCGCCCGAGCGGGCCTACGGCAGCATTCTCGACATCGACCACGCCATGACCTTCGGTGGTTTCCTGCGCTCGCTGCACCGCTGGTCGGCGTACGGGATGCTGCTGACCGTCGCGCTGCACCTGCTGCGCGTCGCCTTCCAGGGCGCCTACAATCGTCGCGCGCTGAACTGGAGCATCGGGCTGGTGCTCCTGGGCGCAACGCTGACCCTGGCGTTCACCGGTTACTTGCTGCCCTGGGATCAGCGCGCGGTCTGGGCGACGACGGTCTCGGCCCACATTTTGGCCGAGATCCCAGGCCTCGGCGCGCCCCTTCGCGACCTCCTCCTGGGCGGCGAAGCCGTCGGCGAGGCCGCACTGCTCCGGGCCTACGCGTTCCATGTCTTCTTCTTCCCGCTCCTGGCCACGGTTTTCCTGGTCTGGCACCTCTGGAGAGTGCGCCGCGACGGTGGTTTGGCCTCGTCGTCGGACGTCGAGGTCGGCGTCAAGCTGGACGCTGCGCACCTCCATCGCCGTGAGGTCGCCTGGGTGTTGACGCTGCTGGCCGCGGTCAGCCTGGTCGCGGACCTCTGGCCGGCGTCGCTGGGGGCGCTCGCCGATCTGCACAAGCCCGACAATCCAGAGAAGGCGCCGTGGTTCTTCGTCGGCGCCCAGGAGCTGGTGTCCTACTCGGCGTTTGTCGGCGGCGTGCTGGTCCCCGCGGTCTGCGTCTCGTTCCTCGCCGCCATCCCTTTCCTCGATCGAGACCGGCGCGATGTGGGGCGTCTCTTCGGCTCGCCGTCCGCAGCGATGAGCACGGCCGCCGCCGCGGTGCTCGCCGGCGTCGTCTTCGCGGTGGGGGTCTGGCTCGAGCTGTCCGGCGAGCGGACGCTCGACCCAGGCGCGTGGATGCTGGTTTTGGGCGTGGTCCTGTTCTTGGCCATGGGGGCGCTCACTGGGTCGGCGCGGGCGGCAGTGCAGGCGGCGTTGGTCGTGTTGGCCGTCTCGTTGCTGGGCTTCACGCTCGTTGGGCTGTGTCGTGGCCCGGACTGGGTCTTCACGTTGCCGTGGGAGGTGGGCGCCAATGTCCCGTAACTCCCAAAGCAAAGGTCTGGACTGGCTCGTCGGGGTCTGGTGGGTGGCCGGGCTGGGCCTCATCAGTGTGTTGACCCACGTCGCCTTCGCCGAGTTTACGGAGGAGTGGCGGCTGCGCTCGGCGACGGGCCAGTACGTCGAGCGCCCGGACGGACTGGGCGATGTCGAGCGCTGTTCCACCTGTCACGAAGACGTGGAGCGGGTGTCCAGCGTCGAGGAGCACGTCTATCTCGGCGCCCACCTGCTCGCCGACGTCGGCTGCTCGGCCTGCCACGGCGGAATCGGGCGAGCTCTGCAGAGCCAAGCCGCGCACAGCCAGGACGAGACTGGCTCGCCGAACGTGCTGTTGGCGGCGCCCTGGACCGAAGCGAGCTGTGCGCGCTGTCATCTCCCGGGCTCGGTGGAGGGCACTGAGCGGCTGGCCAACGGCGCGCTGCTCTTCTTGGAGCTCGGCTGCGCGCTCTGCCACACGCCGGCCGAGCGCGGCGCCGCCGTCTCGGGGCCGAGCCTGAGAGGCCGGCGCTGGACTGGCATCCCTGAGCTCGAGGCGCACATCCTCGACCCGCGGCGCTTTCTGTCCGACGGCGAGATGCCCGCGTTCGCGCCGACGTTCCAGGGGCACGAGGCCGAGCTGCAGGCGGTCGAGCTCTATGTCTATTCGCTGTCGCTGGCGCCAGGGTTGTCTTTCGAGTCCGAGCGGGCAGACCCACGCGACCTCGAGGCGCCGTGCAGCAGCTGTCACGCCAACACGCCGAGCCAGGCCGCGCCGACCCCGGCGCATCGTTGCTCCTACATCCTCTCGAAGAGAGAGCTCCTGCGCTGCGACCGCTGTCACGCCGACAAGGCTTTCCAACCCGGGAAACCGTGCCCAAGCATCAATGAACACCGCAGCGGCTGCGGGGCGTGCCACACAAACGCAGGATGGGAGGGGCGATGATCAGCCGAAGAGCTTGGCTCGCAGGAACAGTCAGCATCGCCGCAGGCGCCGGCTTGGTGGGCTGGTGGGGAGCGGGCTCGTCAGGCTCGTTCGCGACACCGTCTTCGCCCTTTGCGGCGACGGAGCGCCAGACCTTGGCGGCCGCCGTCGAGCGCATCTTTCCTGGGGCTGTGGAGCTCGGCGTGCCGGAGTACATCGACACCTGGCTCAAAGTGCGCCCCTTCTCCGGCGCCGTCGCCCGCGGCTTCAAGCGGGGCGCCAGCCACCTCGAGCGCCTCGCTCGCGAGACCCACCAGGCCGCCTTTGCCGCGCTCTCCGGCGAGCAACAGGACAAGATCCTAGAGCAGTTCGAGCGCGGCGAGCTGAAGGTCCCCAACTTCACGGGGCGTGGGTTTTTCCAGTACCTCGTGCAGTTCACGCTCGAAGGGCTTTTTAGCGACCCCAAGTACGGCGGGAACCGCGACGGGAAGGGTTTTGAGCTCATCGGCCGCCACGCCTGCCACTGGGCTCCTTCGTCCATCTCCAGCCGCAGCGAAGCGGGACTCCCCTACTGAGGTCTGAGCGTGTCCAAGACAGACGAAGTCGATGTCATCGTGATTGGCTCAGGAGCGGGCGGCGCGCCCGTAGCGCTGACCCTCGCGGAGGCCGGCGCCAGCGTCGTGGTCTTGGAAAAAGGCCCCTACTACACTCTGTCCGACTTCGTCCATGACGAGGTCAGCATCGTCCGCCGTGACTTCTGGGTGCCCTGGGTCGAGGACGACCCTCACACCCTTCGCGACAATCCCAAGCAGCGCGCGACGCCGACCCGCGACGGCTGGACGAGCCAGTGCGTCGGCGGCGCCACGGTGCACATGTCCGGCTTCTTCTACCGCATGAAGCCCGAAGACCTCAGCCTCGCCACGCTCACTGGCGGCATCGCAGGTTCCACGGTCGCCGACTGGCCGATCACGCTCGAGGAGCTCCTGCCTTACTACGACGTGATGGAGTCGCGCATCGGCGTCTCGGGGCAAGACGGCATCAACCCCTACGAGCACCGACTCAAGCCCTTTCCGCTGCCGGCGTTGCGCGCCCACCCCGCCGCCAAGCTGGTGGACGAGGCCGCCAAATCCCTTGGCCTGCACTCGTTCCCAAGTCCGCGCGCCATCGCCTCCACCAACGTGGGCTCGCGCCCACCGTGCAACCTCTGCGGCTTCTGCGGCG
>Ga0210044_10000837_pt1 | contig 46716 bp, 49 predicted proteins | sample CryGey13umfilter_2_FD_183959 | JGI IMG/M metagenome (GOLD analysis project Ga0210044, IMG submission 183959) | Groundwater microbial communities from aquifer in Utah, USA - Crystal Geyser 4/9/14 3 um filter (SPAdes) (version 2) | ecosystem: Environmental > Aquatic > Deep subsurface >... | reverse complement strand
TAGTTTTGTCCGGCAGCAACCAAATCGAATCGCCCGATGGCCAAGTTTTTGACATTGTTAGTAGTGCTCATCTAAGCAAAAAAAATAAAAACTAATATGACAATAATTTCCAACATGGGTACAGTTCTGGTGGACTTTTAGGCTAATTAGTGTAGGCCCTGTGTTATGCTCTCGCCAATATTAGATGAAATAATTGTTGAAAACAAAAACATTAATTTAATTAAAATTGATGTCGAAGTCGAGCCAAAACTAGCCGAAAAATATAATGTCACTTCACTGCCAACTGTCATCATCTTTAAAGACGGTAAAATAATTGCCAATTTAAGTGGCTCAAAACCAAAGTCAGAATACCTCAAAGTATTAAACTAACAGTACCTCATAATATTGACTTATACACAACTATGGTGTATAAACACCTATAATTATATTTTAAATAAATATGTCACATTTTGGAGATAGGAAAGAAAACGGATCAACGATGAATATGGAAACTAGGTTAGCTATACATCGATGGCAAAATGATATGGTAAAAAATGATTTAGCAAAATTGGGGGTGGCTGCTGGAGTGGTAGCTACTGGAATAATCGTGAGTGAATCAATTGCTCCACATACAGTTCATGCCCTAGGACAAAAATTACAAGGTATAGTCGTTCAAGAACCAAGTGTTGAGGAACGATTGACAGGTGTTGTAGATTTTGTAGACAAAAATGTATTATGGCTAATTCCCACTCTCACAGCTGTCGATGCCACAATTGATACAGCTATGTCCCCCAGGGAGGATGAAGACGCACCAACATTTACACAAGAATTTGGAGCGAGAGCAATGGAAGAATCAGCCCCGATGGTTATGGCATGGTTAGGTCTTCATGGGATGAGAGATTTAGCTCACAATGCGGCTGACGCAATTAATATAGCAAAATTTTATGTTGCAACACCATTTTATGCACTATTTACAAGTTATGCCCTATTTCCTGATACAATAGCAAAACCCGCAATAAGTTGGCTATTTAAAACTTCAGTACAATTAACCACTAAGGCAGTTAATTTTACAATTAACTTACTCGCCCACGCAAATAGTCGCTATTCGCGTGGCTAACCAACCATATTGGTGTAAATTATATATACTTACTTTGTGGATATAGATAATGTCAAACAGTACCTAAAATCTCTTAATTTACCAGATTTTCGAGCAAAACAGATTATAAAGAATTATTTTTCCGGGAGATACTCATCTTTTTCTCAAATGTCTGACTTGCCCTTAACCTTGCGTACCGATTTGGACAACAAATTTTCACTATTATCGGTTACAGAATCAAATTTATTAACTTCAAGTGACACTCAAAAAGTAGTCCTCAAACTTAACGACGGTCTTCACATTGAATCGGTCTTAATGGACTATGGTGAGTGGACTACTGTCTGTATCAGCTCTCAAGTTGGCTGTCCCTTGGCTTGTTCTTTTTGTGCTACTGGCAAAATGGGTCTAAAGCGCAATTTATCGGTAGAAGAAATTATTGATCAAATTCTCTTTTGGAAAAATATTTTATACCTCAAAAAAAATTCTTCCCCCGCCCTGCCTGCCCGCCGAACAGGAGGGTCAAGGGATGGGGCTGGGGGTAGGTTTCGAATCGTTTTTATGGGTATGGGTGAACCATTTTTAAATTGGGACAATTTATTGTCTTCCCTAAAAATAATCAACGACAAAAATGGTTTAAATATCGGTTCGCGTAAAATTTCTATCTCCACCGCTGGTGTCGCCCCCAAAATTATCGAGTTTGCTAATTTAAATACCGAAATTAATTTAGCTTTATCTTTACATTCTGGCAATCAAAAAGTTAGAGAACAATTAATGCCTATAGCCAGGCAGTATTCGCTACATGTTCTTAAAAAGGCTCTCGACTTTTATACTCACAAAACCAATCGTCAGGTCATACTCGAATATATTTTAATCGACAACCAAAACGACCAACCATCAGATATTAAATTGATAAAAGAATTTATTGGCAGTAATTTTTTACTTCATGTCAACATTATTCCTTTAAATCCAGTCAAGAACGGTCTAATACCCTCAACCCACCAATCTGAATTTATTCAAGCTCTCGACCGTGTCGGTATTCCATTTACAGTTCGCCGTAGTATTGGCCAGAGTATCAATTCCGCCTGTGGTCAATTAATTACCCAAAATACGCTATAATACAATAATATTTTAATTTAAAAATTTAATCATTTTAAATTGATTAAAAATTAAAAATTTTAAATTAAAAATTTGTATTATGTTTATCGACGAATCCCACATTACAGTCAAAGCTGGCAACGGTGGTGATGGTATAGCCCATTTATATCATGATGGTCAACGACCCAAGGGCGGTCCTGATGGTGGCAAAGGAGGCAGTGGCGGTAATGTTTATTTTAAAGGCGTCAACGATATCGGTCGCCTGATCCAATTTCGATTTAAACGTAAATTTGAAGCCGATAATGGCCAAAATGGTGGAGTTAATCAACGTTCCGGCCACGATGGTCGTGACTTAACTCTCGAAATTCCTGTCGGTTCCTTGATTCATTTTGACAATGGTTCTCAAGAAGAAATGATGCAAGATGGACAAATAATTTTGGCCACCAAAGGGGGACGTGGTGGTTGGGGAAATTATCATTATCGGAGTGCCACCGACCAAACCCCGACTCGTTTTGACCATGGTTATACCACTAAAGAAAAAAGTATTTTTATTGAACTAAAATTAATTGCCGATGTTGGTCTAATTGGACTTCCTAATGCTGGTAAAAGTAGTTTACTAAATGAATTATCCTCAGCCCACGTCAAGGTCGCCAATTATGCTTTTACTACTCTTGAACCAAATTTAGGAGTTTTACGTAGTGGCAAAATTATGGCCGATATTCCGGGTTTAATTGAAGGTGCCAACGAAGGCAAAGGTCTCGGTCACAAATTTTTAAAGCATGTTGAGCGCACTACTTTATTAATTCATTGTCTATCGGCAGAATCAACCGATCCTGTGGCTGATTACAACACTATTCGCCAAGAGATTGCCATGCATTCTTCGATTTTAGCCAACAAAAAAGAAATTTTAATTTTAACCAAGTCGGATTTGTTGTCCCCAGATGAAATTAAAAAAATTAGTAAAAAGCTCCCCATAAAACTTGCCGTTTCTATCGCCGACGACGCCAGTCTCAAAAAACTCAACGATTTGATATCAAAAAACTAATAACCAAGATACAATAACCAAGTATTCCAAACAATTACCAATTTCACAAATTCAAATAACCAAACAGTTTGTAATTTTAGTGATTGGTAATTGAGATTTGTTTGTTTCTTGGAATTTGGTTATTGGTTATTAAGCTAAAGTTTTTTTGATTTTTTCCCAATCTTTTTTCAAATATTTTGCCAATTTTTCAAACCCATCTTTAGTTGTATTGATATCTGATTTAAAATCAGTTATCACTTCATCCACTACTTCCATATATTTTTCATTATCTATCTGTGATCCTGCTTTTTTTAAAGCTATCAGTCTTTTTTCTACCACTTCCCTAATCTTTTCAAATTTCTCTCTAAACTCGGTACTATAAATCCCGAATATATCTCTGATTTTCTTTATCATTTCTTCTCTAGTCTCACTTCCTGTTTTTGGCGCCAACAAAATTCCCCCTATTGTCCCCGCCACCAGTCCCAAGAAACCAAATATAAGTGAGTTGCTTCCTTCATTTTCGTTTGACATATAGATAGTCTATCAGATTATTTTTTCTTCGTCTCATCTTCTATTTTTAAAATTTTTTTAATCACTACAAAAACGACAACTGCCACAATGGTAAAGTCCAAAGTCGCCGAAATAATATTACCTATTTTAAATTCCGATCCCATAATTGTAAAAACCAATTCTTGCCACGAACCTGACGGCGTAAATATCCCAACCACAGGCATTATCAAATCCTGCGCTATTGCTGTTACCAAATCTTTGACCGCATTACCTATTACCACCCCAATCGCCAATTCAATTACTTTGTAATTTTTTAAAAACTCCAAAAACTCATGATGATTATTCTTCATCCTCTCCAATAATTTTTGCTTCTTTTTCATTGTAAATTGTAAATTGATAATTGAAAATTAATTTATTCCCCCTCCATCCAATGAGTATCAACTACTACTGTCAAATCTAAAAATACTTTTCTTGCCGACATTAGTTCCAATTCTTTGCGGGCATTGTAACCAATTTCCCGAATCTTTTTACCCCCTGTCCCAATAATCATTTTTTTGTAACGATCAGCCGAAGTGATAATTTCTGCTTTAATATAAATCAATTTTTTCTTATCCACCACCTCTTTTACCTTAACATTAATTGTATAGGGGATTTCCTCTCGCAAAAACAAATACGCCTTTTCCCGAATAATTTCGCTAATATATTCCCTCGCCCCCATGGCGGTTAAAGGTCGAACCTCACTACTCATTGCCTCGATTTCTTTCATTACTCCTCGATTTTCTTTTTGGGGTAACAATTCAAAGATCAAATTCACTAATGTTTTAACATTTTTTGATTTTAACCCTGACACCATCACTGTTTTATCAAATTCATCTTCCAAATAATTATAATCAGGAAAATGATTAGCCGGCCCTACAGCTTGATCAATTTTGTTATACACCAAAATCTTTTTGGTATTAATTTTTCGGAGTAATCCTAAAACTTTATTTTCTTCTTCATTTTTAGGTCGAGAAATATCCACCACCGCCACCACCAAATCAGTTTTAGCCAATTCTCTCGGGATTTCCTCATTTACCCTTTTTGACATCAAATCAACCACCTTACCAATTAAGCCTGGAGTATCAGTAAACAAAATTTTCCCCCTATCATCAGAAAATAGTACAGTTTGTGCCCGACGAGTAGTTTGAGGCAAAGGTGAGGTAATTGACACCTTTTGATTCATGATAGCGTTTATTAGGGTTGACTTGCCCGTATTGGGTCTACCCACTATAGCCACTTTTCCGTATTTCATTGGTATATTTTAACATAAGCAATTTACTTCTTGCCACTTAGCAAGGCTTCTGATAGACTGCTAATTATGACCAAAGTATTACCTCTCATTCCCCTCCGAAATGTGGTTATTTTTCCTTCAGTTGAAACCTCATTGTTTTTTGGTCGACCCGAATCAGCCAAATCACTTTTAACTGCCTACGACAATTATGGCCGCATGGTAATTATCACGGCTCAAAAAGATGTCAACACTGAAAAACCCGAATTTAAGGATATTTACGAAACTGGAGTATTAGCCCGTATTGAACATGTTTTACAAACTGACGGTTCAATGCACTCAATTGTCAAAGGCCTTTCTCGTGTTAAAATTACTAAATTTATTCAAACCAACCCCTATATTTTGGCTCAATACGAAGATTTGTCTTTAATTGATGAGCAAGCACTTGACATTCAACAACCAGCCGAAGCCTTATTACTTAATCTCAAAAAAGCTTTTTCCCTTGGCCGTCAATTTGATCTTCCCGCCATGATGCAGTTATCCACCGGTGTTTCCTCCTCTGATTTGGCCGACCAGGTTTCTTTTGCCGTCAATGCCAAGGTTGAAGATAAGCAAAAATTGTTGGAAACATTAGCGGTATCAATTCGTCTTCGTGCCGTCACCGAGTTGCTAGCCCAGGAAATGAAAGTCGCCGATTTGGAACGGGATATCGAGACCAAAACTCAAGAAAAATTTAATTCCAATATGAAACGTAACGTCCTCGAGGAACGTAAACATCAAATCGAAGAAGAACTAAAAAAGTTGGGTGATAAACCAGAAGCAGAAACAGAATTTTCTGAGCTAGAAACAAAAATAAAAAAATTAAAAGTATCAGAAAGTATCAAAAAGAAATTATTAAAAGAACATAAACGTTTAACTCAAATGGGACCAATGGCTCCTGAATCATCCTATATTAGGACATATTTAGAAATAGTTGTTGACCTCCCCTTTGGAGTCTATAGCAAAAACGGTCTTTCAATTATAAAATCAAAAAATATTTTAGACCACGACCACTATGGATTAAAAGAAGTTAAAGAGCGGATTTTGGAATATTTATCAGTCATGAAATTAAAGGAAAAATCCAAAGACACCACCCAAACAGCCAATATTTTATGTCTCATTGGTCCTCCTGGAGTTGGTAAAACATCCGTCGGCAAATCAATCGCCAGCGCCATGGGTCGCAAATTTGCTCGGGCTTCGCTTGGCGGCATTCGTGATGAAGCCGAAATTCGTGGTCATCGTCGGACTTATGTTGGTGCCATGGTGGGGAGAATTGTGAGTGGACTAAAAGATGCTGGCACTATGAACCCTGTCTTTATGCTTGACGAAGTCGACAAAATTGGTGCCGACTACCGTGGCGATCCATCCGCGGCCTTACTTGAGGCTCTCGATCCCGAGCAAAACAAAGATTTTACCGATCATTACCTCGATTTCCCCCTCGATCTTTCCAAAGTATTTTTTATTTTAACTGGTAACGATCTGGGTTCAATGCCTATTGCTCTGCGTGACCGTTTGGAAATTATCAATTTTTACGGCTACACTCAAGAGGAAAAATATCATATTGCCAATAATTATTTGGTCAAAAAAGAAATATTGGCCAACGGATTAAAAAACAATCAAATTGTTTCTTTTTCCGCCCCAACCTTAAATTATCTTATTGATAAATATACTCGTGAAGCGGGCGTTCGTCATTTGCAAAGAACAATTGCCACCTTGCTCCGAAAAGTTGCCAAAAAAATTGTTACCTCAAAAACAAAAAAAGTTGATGTCAATGACAATACTTTTATCAAAAAGTCATTAGGACCAGAAAAATTTACTTCCCAACTTAAGGGTAAAAAGGATGAAATTGGGGTATCAACTGGTCTGGCTTGGACTTCAGTTGGTGGTGATATTCTATTTATAGAAGTCAACATTATGCCCGGCAAAGGTTCGCTAATTTTGACGGGAAAGCTGGGTTCTGTCATGAAAGAATCATGTCAGGCGGCACTCTCTTTTGTTCGGTCCCAAGCTTCAAAATGGGGGATTAAACAAGACTTCCACAAAATTGATATTCACATTCACGTTCCCGAGGGGGCAACACCAAAAGACGGTCCCAGTGCTGGTGGGGCTATCACTACAGCGTTAGTTTCAGCACTCAAAAATCAACCTATCTTAAGGGATATTGCTATGACAGGTGAAATAACTCTTCGGGGTAATATTCTGGAAATTGGAGGTCTAAAAGAAAAAACCATTGCCGCCCATCGGGCTGGCATCAAAACAATTTTTTATCCTTTTGATAATATAAAATCTTTGGTTGATGTCCCCAATGAAGTCAAAAAAACCATCAAATTTATCCCCGTCTCCCACTATAGCGAAATCTACAAAAAGATTTTTTCTTAATACGTCATTGCGAGGAGTCCTCGACGTGGCAATCTCGCTGGAATTTTGTTAGCCTTTACATCTTTTCCAACGTCTCGATACCCAATATCGTCAACCCATCTTTGATAATTTTAGCCGTAACTTGGGTTAAAAACACACGTCGTGTCTCCTCAGGTTCACCCACAATTCTACATTTTCCATAAAATTCATTATATTTTCGTGCCAAGTTTAGTAAATATTCGGCCAACACCGCCGGGCTGTATCTTTCCCCCGCTTCAATAATTTTTTCCTCAAAAATATAAAAATATCGTAGTAATGGCAATTCATTTTCATCAAATCTTACATTCTCTGTTATCTGTGCTCTGTTATCGGTTATCTTTCCAATCACACTTTTGCATCGTGCATACGTATATTGTAAATACGGTGCCGAATTCCCTTCCATACTCATCACCCTATCCCAATCGAACACCACATCTTTTTTGGGGTCTGAGGCCAAATCATTAAATTTTACCGCCCCAATTGCCACCTTCATAATTGACTCATTATCATTTTCTGGAGCCATAGATTTTGCCATATCTATTGCCTTATCAATTACATCAGACAAATGGATAGTATCACCTTTTCGTGTCGAAAATTTCCCGTCTTTCCATCGTATCATCCCATGACCAATATGAACATAATCTTTGTCCCACCCTACCATTTTTGCCGCTGCAAAAACTTGTTTAAAATACAAATTTTGCTCTGATCCTACTTCATAAATAAACAAATCAGGGTTCCATTTCTCAACTCTAAATTTTATAGTTGCCAAGTCACGAGTAAAATAAGTTGTTGCTTCGTCAGATTTTAACAATATTATTGGTGGCAAATTAGGAAGCTCAACAATCTCCGCTTTCTCACTAATTTTTGTCATTTTTTTATCACGAAACATTTTGACAATTTCAGGTAACATCGGCAAATAAAATGCCTCACCATACGCATTGTCAATTTTTACATTAAGTAGTTCGTATACTCGGTTAAATTCGGAAAGTGATATATCAACACATTCCTGCCATATTTTTTTGGCCTCGTCATCGCCCTTTTCTAGTTTTGCAAACCACTCCCGTGCCGTGTTGTTCAAAGTCTCATCGACTTCTGCCGCTGAATGAAAAGATATATACAATTTTTCCAAATCATTAATGGAAAATTCTTCAAGATTTTTATTTTTATCTTTTAACTGAAATCTGAGATCTGACATCTGATATCTAATAATAGCTGTAATCATTTTGCCAAATTGTGTCCCCCAGTCACCCAGGTGATTATCACCAATACATTTCCAGCCTAAGGTTTGGTAAATGTTGTACAAAGCTTGTCCAATATTTGTTGACCGTAAATGCCCAATTCCAAATGGCTTGGCAATATTTGGTGCCGAATAATCAATCACTACTGTTTTACTGTGTCCAATTTTAGCCAAATCAGTTTTATATTTATCGTTTAATATTAACTCAGCCTCATCAACTAATATTTCTTGTTTAATCCACAAGTTGTTAAATGCCCCGACTTTGTCAACTTTTTCAATTATGTTTAATTTAGAAATATCAATTTCTCCCCGCACTGCATAATCCCCAAATTTCTCCACCGACGGATGTTCCAATTTGGTATTAGTACCTTTTTCTTTTAAATAATCACTAATTTTATTTTTGATCATATTTAATTATATCCCTTCGCCTGAAGCTTAAATGATTTAGCGTAAATACCGTTCTTTATTGCCAACAATTCTTCATGACTACCTTGTTCTGCGATTTTACCCTTACTTAACACTATTATCCTTTGGGCATTACGAACTGTCGAAAAGCGATGTGACACAATAATCAAAGTTTTGTTTTTGACTTCACTATACAGTTTGTCAAAAATTTTACTTTCCGATAATGCATCAATCGATGCGGTCGGTTCGTCCAAAATCATTACTGACGAATTTCTATAAAAAATACGAGCAATCGATATTTTTTGCCATTGACCCCAGCTTGGTTCTTCCCCACCATATCTTTGCGACATCGGTGTTTCTATGCCCCGTTTGTACTTTTTCCAAAAACGTGCATCGGCATTTTCCAGCGCATTTAGTATATTTTTTCTTTTAATTTTTTTATTGGGATCACCAATGGTCACATTTTCTGCCAGTGTCATATTGTTAAAGTTATTAAACTCCTGGGTCAAAAAAGCCAAGTGCCTATACCAGCTTTTTAAATTTACTTTTCTGCTATCTATTCCATCGATTAAAATAGTCCCCGACGTTGGGTAATAAAAACAACATAGCAATTTGATTAAGGTGCTTTTACCAGCTCCATTTTCCCCAACTATTGCTATTTCTTCGCTTGAATTAATTATCAAATTTATATTCTCAAATACAAATCTATCAGATCCAGGATATTTAAAAGAAACATTTTTAAATTCAATTTTTGGAACACTTTTATTGTCAAGCTTAATTTCCCCTTCATCTATTATATTTTGCAATTCCATTATTTGCCTAAAATTATCAATATGGTAGCTGTTTTCGGTTATGGATACTGTCGTGTAGACAAAGCTTGAAAACACCTCAGATACCCGCCTGATGGTATCAAAATAAAACGTAAAAGCCCCAATTGTTAATACCCCCATTACCACATCATTGATAATTACTCCCAAAGAGACTCCAGAAATTACAATCGACAAAATCGTCAGCCAAATTTTATTTGGAGTTTTAGCCATCCGGATGGATACTCGTTGATTGGCAAAAAAATCAAATAGTGAATTAAATTTTAAAACCAAAAAATCTATAGCGTTATTTATTCGCAGTTCGGCAATATAATTTTTCTGCCTCAGTTCATAGTTTAGATCCCACATTTCTTTATTTTTATCACTATTTACTTCGTGTACTTGCCATTCTTTTTTTACCCAAAAATGCTCCACCAAATATTGGGGAATCTGTGACAACATAATCAACAACCAAACATATGGATATTTAGGTAAAATAACAACAGTAATCGTTATTAAACTCACAATATTAAAAAATAAGTTTGATATATCACCCACTGTTTGTCGTATTCTCCATCCAAATTCTTCATCGACTTTTGAAATTAATGCCGAAGTTTCTTTTGATTCTAGGTGTTGGTAGTCGAGTCTCGCCACCTTACCTATAAACATTTTGCGTAAATAAGCCTGAAGTTTGATATCCAAAATTCGATTTAACTGTCCCTGTAAAAAGAAAAAAAGTGATGTTACTAAACCCAACCCCAAAAAAGCTACAAATGGATTAACCCAATTATTTCCGACCCTATTGGTTAACGAATCAATTAATTGGCTAAAAATCCCCGACCGCAAAAACGGCGCTACCGATGTAAAAATTTGGGTAACAAATACAGCCACAAACAATCGAGGACTAAATTTAAATAATAGTTTAATTACCCACCAGGTGCTCCGTAATATATTTTTTATTTCCCCCCTATTGTTCGTTGTCATACCCAGTAATTATATATTAATGCTATCATTTTATATGCGACCAGTTACAGAACTTTCAAAAACAGACATAAAAAACATAAAATTAATTGCCTTTGACAGTGATGGTGTTTTAGTCAAAAAGGGAACAAAGATTATCGAGTCGTTGGGTTTTTATTCTCGACAAACCAATACCATCGATCCCCAAGTTATCACCAAACTCAATGAATTAAAAGAACATTTTCATATTGTCATCAATAGTGGTCGCAGTAGTCTTTACCTCACCCAAATTTATCAAGACATTTTGTGGGACAACATTACTTTAATTTCCGAAATAGGAGTATTTTTGACTGGCGGGGGATTTATGGTTCAAACTGATTATTTAGATCAATATGAACTTGAGACCACCACATTAATCCGACAAAAATTATTAAAATTAATTGGTAATCCTGATGTCGCCGGTTTTGAACCTAAACAATTTCTCACCACCCTTCATTGTCATCTAGCAGTCCCGCAAGTCGAAGAAATTGTTAAAAACTCTGATCCTCAAAATCGTTTTTACTGCTGGTGGAACCAAGAAGCCTACGATATAAATTCCAAAAAGTTTACCAAATCCCAAGCTTTAAATAAATTATTATTATTAAAAAATTTATTGCCAGAAAATGTTGTTACTGTTGGCAATGCTATCAATGACGCTGATCTTACAGGGGAAAAATCAATTAACATTAGTACTGACTCTCAAAATTTACAAACCGATGATTATTTTGCCGAAGGTGAACACCTCGGTGGTCTGGCTGTCATCAACCACTTATTGAGTCTAATTTGAGCTATAATGGTTTTAGATTTATAAATTTTAAAATTTTAAATTGATTAAAAATTAAAAATTTCAACCAAAGGTTGATCCACCTATGGCGGAAAAAATTAAAAATTTAACATAAAATATGGCATTTTCAATCAATCTGGCAGTTATTAGTGGTAACGCTACTCGCGACCCAGAATTACGCTATACCCCTAGCGGTCAAGCCGTCTGCTCCTTTGGTGTCGCCACCAATCGATCCATTAAAAAAAATGATCAATGGGAAAATGTCCCAACCTTTCACAATGTTGTTCAGTGGGGAAAACAAGCTGAGTTTACCTCAAATAATCTCAAGAAAGGGATGAAAGTCACAGTTACTGGTCGCATTGATAATCGCAGTTATGACGCCAAAGATGGCACCAAAAAATATATTAGCGAGATAGTTGCCGACTCGGTCATTTTTTATAGTGATCGTCCCAGTACTCAACCAGCAGACAGTCCCCAGTCCGAACCACAACCTCAAGCAGTTCCTGATGTAGTTGAGGACATTGTTATTCCCGACGAAATGCCGTTTTAGTGTGAGCGTTTACGAAAAAATTCGAACCTTTCCTGACTTCAGCGTTTCAGTGCCCCAAAATTTGTCGATAAATTGTTTTAGCCTCGTCGCCTAGTTCTGAGTCAATGGTTGTTTTTAATTTGCCAAGAATTACTTCACCTTGACCAATTTTTCCGAGAATTTGGATGGTTTTAACTAATGAGATTTCAGTTGGTGCCAGAATTCTTTCTGTCTCTTTCATGACTAAAAGACTACAGAAACAAATTAAAAGGTGACCTCTAATTCTTTCTAATTTACGATGAAAAATAGGTCTTTCTTGTAAATCACTTTTTGACATTCTAAAAGCCTTTTCTACTTTCCACAGATTATGATATTGATCAATAATTTGGAGGGGTTTGTTTTTATTTTTAGATTTTAGTTTGAGATTAGTCCAATAGCCTTTAAGCAGGAGTTACGCACTATTAAAATAACTGGATAGATTGAGGTTTTCAACAAAAGTCGAATCGAAAGTTGCTTGTAGTTTTTGTCGGTAGTCAGTCAACTGGGTTTTTTGGTATTGCTTCTGTAAGCCCCGAGTAAAAACATCATGTGAGACACCAGTTATCAGAGACAAATAAACCAGAGTAAAACGCCAGGGAGCCGATAATAATGCAGTGGCATATGATAAGATAAATTTGGGCAGTGAGTATGTTTGCATAAACAATACTATTACTGCCCATTCTTTTGGTCAAATTTCAGAGTGCGTAAGTCCTGTTAAAGGCCAGTGGATGATTTCGACGAATATTATCCATAACTAAAATGTATCTTAGGTTACTGTCCGAAATCTAGGGGGAAGTATACCCTAACTTATAGGCAATTAGTCCCGTGGGAGTATTGTCTCTTGCTAGTGATCTCAGAGTCGATTCTTGACTATCCCACGACTTACCCTGATTTGTTGGTGTTTTTGTCATAGAGATATTTAACAATTAATTAGCTTCATTATAACATATTTCTTTACACTACATTGTCAAAATGCTTGACATTATTTTAATGTCAATGTAAACTTATTTTATTATAATAATTAAAATGAATATATGAATTTTCTAGGGAACATTAGGACAAAAAATAACTGGACTCAAGCAGAAATGGCCAGCTTTATTGGTGTTTCGCGTCCCACATACATTTCCCTTGAAAGGGGAGATATCTCAATCACTATCGATCAGCTCAACAAACTTGCCGATAAAATGGGCTGTGATTCACAAGATATTTTGCAAGAAAATATAATTAATGAACAAAAGTACAAAGATGTCTTGCTAGAATCTATCCGCTATGGTGCTGACACCGATGGTAAAATTACCAAGACAAAGCTTGCCAAGTTAATTTATCTAAATGATTTTGGTTGGTATTATAATCATCTCGAATCAATGACAGGTGCACGATACCGTCGTCTAGCCCAAGGTCCAGTTCCCAATTTTTATTTTTCTGCCATCGACGATTTATTTGAAAAAGGTATCATCAACATCGAGATCAAGGAATCGGCTCAGTTAATTACCTTAACTGAAGCAGGTAATCAGGTAAAGTCGGGTAATTTAAAAAAAGAGGAATCAGAATTTATCAAAAAAATTGCCAAGAAATGGCAGAAAAAACGTACTAACGAAATTGTTGCTTTTACTCATGAGCAATTACCATACAAAATTTGTAGTCCGGGTGAAGTTATTCCCTACGAATTAATTACTCAGCAAGAACCAGAATATGTCTACTAGTGAATATTCAGTATTTGTAGAAGATTTTGCACAACGACATTATATTCATAGTTTTGCTAAAAAATACAAAGGCAAACAATGGGACATAACTTTAAAAGCAATTAGGGAAATGTTGTCTCGCTACGATAATTTTGTGAACGCCAATATTAGCACTAGTTCAAAAATTGATTTTATCTGCCACTGTAATGGCTATAGTATTGTTAAAGTTGACTTTAAAATTGCCGGTAGTAATGTCTCGGCCAAAAGCTCGGGTAATCGTGTTGTCGCTGCCGTTGATACAGTCAAGAAAATTATTAAAATACTTTTAGTTTATTCGAAAAATGATATCAGCCCACCAAACGAAACGGCCAAGTGGAAAAATATGGTCACAGATTATTATCCTGAATTTAGTAATTTAAAAAAGTAAGTACAAAGTACATTAAAAATTTTTGCGTTTTCATTGAACCTACGCTACAAATTCCCAATCTGTGACTCTACGGGGAATCGAACCCCGATTGACAGAATGAGAATCTGCCGTCCTAGCCATTAGACGATAGAGCCGTGTATAATAAATCAAATGAATTTTACCAAATTTCAACATCTTTTTCTGCTTTTGGGTATAACTTTATCTTCCACTTTACTTTTTTGGTCAGCTTTTTATTTCAATCTTCCTGGCAAAATAGGAATGGGTGATGTTTCCATGAAAACTGTTTGGGCCAATTACGATGGACCAAATTATTTGGCTATTTCCAAATGCGGTTACCGTCCCGATTGTCTTCGGCAAAATTTTGCCCTCCCCATGCCTCTCGAGTATTACCCCGCCCATTTTCCTGGTTTTCCCTTTTTAATTAATTTATTTTCCAATTTTTTTGCTGGTCCTCAAGCCATGATTTTGGTTACTCTTTTAAGTTCCCTATTCTTAACCACCATTTCCTATTATTTTTTTAATCTATTTTTTTCTCCTCAGTCCTCATTTATTCTAGCTCTGTTATCAATTTTCTACCCTGCTCGGCTTTTTATTCTCCGTCAAATTGGTTCTCCCGAACCACTATTTTTAGCCAGTATTTTGGCTTCAATTTATTTTTTTAAAAATAAAAAATATTTCATATCGGCAATTTTTGTCGCTATAACCCAATCCTTAAAATCACCAGGTCTAATTCTCTTTTTTGCCTTTGGGTTACATTGGTTAATAACTTTTATCAAAACCAAACAGTTAAATTTTGCTAAATATTCTTGGTATTTTCTTGCCCCCCTATCAGTTTTGGTCATATTTTATTTATATTATTTGCAAACAGGAGATTTTTGGACCTATTTCCATAGTGGTGATAATATTCATTTGAGTTTTATTCCTTATTCGGTTTTTGTCAGCCACAACATTTGGGTCGATACCATCTGGTTAGAAGATGTTATTTATATTTTTGGTTTGGCTTTAGTCTCTATTTTTGTCCTCTACCATCGTTTCAAATCTTCTATCATCTTTTTATTTCCCCTTTTATTCACCATTGCTACAATTTTTGTTGGTCATCGCGATATTAGCCGTTATATTGCCCCAGTCTATCCATTTATCATCCTATCTTTAGGTAAATATCTCACCCAAAAAAGGACAATCTTTGTTTTTGTTTTACTAATCCCCGCTGTTATTTTATATTCTCTCAACTTCATCACTGGAAATTCCGCCCCCATTGCCAACTGGGCTCCTTACTTGTAAATACTATTAAATTATTTTTAATAATTTTAAAATTTAATTATTAAAAATTGATTAAAAATTTTAAATTTCAGCCAAAGGTTGATCCGCCTATGGCGGAAAAAATTAAAAATTTAATTATATTGTTCTCCATTTTGCCAAATCTTCAGTTATTTTGTTTTCCATACTCATAATCATTAATTTTTGGGAAATTAAACTAATATTTTTCCCCAGTTTTTTGGCCAATTCATCGGTGGTTAATGGCTCAATGATTAAATATTTTATTATCTCTTTTTCCAACGGATCATAATTGTCAATTGATAATTGATATATTGATAATTTTTTTGTTGTTATATCTTCGGGTGACGTCGCCATTATTGCTCCTTTTTCCTTAATCAAATAATTTACCCCAACTGACAAACTGTAATTAATCGGTCCAGGAACGGCGTACAGTTTTTTACCCTGTTCTGTCGCCAACCGTGCCGTAATCAGTGAACCAGATTTCATTGTTGCCTCAATTACTATTACTCCGTCTTTACTCAAACCTGACACAATCCTATTTCTTTGAGGGAAGCTCCATAATGTTGGCAAAAAATCATTGTCATATTCCGAAATTATTAGACCACCATGTTCTAGTATTTCCCAATATATTTTTTCATTTTCACTTGGAGTAAATACGTTTAAGCCACCACCCAATACTGCTACCGTAACTCCTCCACAACCCAATGTTTCTTTGTGTGCCGTGGTATCAACTCCATACATAAAACCCGATATTATGGCAAATTTATGAGCCACCAGCTCGGGAACAAATTTTTCTACCACCCATTTGCCATATTGTGACATCCTCCTACTCCCAACTATGGCAATCGATTTATCAAATATTTTATTATTCCAAATACCTCTATAATTTAACTTTTTAGGGCAATTTGTAATCCGTTTCAATTGCTCTGGAAAATCAGCTTTTTCAATTGTCTTTATAGGCCAATTTTTTTGGATATTCATATGTTTAAGCTCCAACGAACAAATCTACAATTTCCAAACAAGTTCCAAATTTACAAGTTCCATTGTGATTTGGTATTTGTTGGTTGTGATTTGCTTGGAAATTGTTAATTTGTAATTTGGAAATTAATATAAGTTTTGATAATGTTTTATTTGATCACCCAAAATACACACCGCATCTATTCTAAATTTCTCTTCTGTTGGTTTATTCAAAACTATATAAATTTCTGCTACCCTTTTTATTTTACTTATTTTTCGCTTATCAATCATCTCTTCGGGAACGCCCAACCTATCGTTGTATTTATACTTTACTTCCACAAACACCAACCTATCTTTATCTCGCATTATTAAATCAATTTCACCTTTAAAAGGAATCTTAATACTATAATTTTGATCTATCAATTCATACCCTTTTTTAAGCAGGTATTCCAACGCCATCTTTTCTCCATATCTCCCTTTATTAAAATTTTCTTCTTTGATTCTCATAATATAAATCTACAATTTCCAACAAACAATTTCCAAACAAGTTCCAAATAACAAATATCAATTTCCATTTGTTATAGATTTAGTAATAATTGAAGAAAGAATATTTCTAATTTCTATACATTCAGAAATTAAATAATTAATTTCATCACTTGAACTAACATTTCCATCTTTAAGTATTTCTAGCCAAAAAATAGTTTCTTTCGACTCTTTTCGAGATATTCTTAAACGGTGTGTAAAGTCTTTTTTACCCAGACAGTCATTTGCTTCCAAGTAATTTGCGCCAACTGATGCTGAAGACCTCACAAGTTGGTCGATTAATTTATAATTTACTATTTCGTGGGGTAATTTCCTACATAATCTAACCACCCGTTTTGCAAATTCTAGTGTTCTAATTTTTAAGTCACTTTTGTATTCCATTTGTTTATTGTAATTTGTGATTTGTTTGGAAATTGTAAATTTGTTTTTTGGAAATTATTCTTCACGCACTCTAAACTGTAATGCTTCGGCAATATGGGCATTATTTATATTTTCACTGTTATCCAAATCGGCAATTGTCCGTGACACTTTTATCAATCTAAAATATGTTCTCGCCGACAAATTAAATTTATTTACTGCCTGTTTTAGGAGCATGTTTGCACTATCAGTCAATTTGGCAAAAACCTTTAAATGTTTATTTTTCATATCCGCATTATCATGAATTCCCCTTAGACCAGTAAATCTTGCCTTTTGAATTTCTCTCGCCTTAATTACTCGACTTCTAATTGTCGCCGATGTTTCCCCTGTATATTTCTCTTTATCATTCATCAATTTATTGACGTCAACTGCTGGTACCGTCAAATGTATATCAATTCTATCCATTATCGGCCCCGATAATCTTTTTTGGTAATTAGCAATTTGATGCAAATTACATTTACATTCTTTTTTAGGGTCACCTAAAAAACCGCATGCGCACGGGTTACTGGCCGCAATTAACATTATTTGTGCCGGAAAAACTACACTGCCAATAGCGCGTGATACGGTAATAAAACCATCTTCCAGTGGTTGTCGCAGGGATTCAAGGCTAGCCCTAGTAAATTCAGGAAATTCATCGAGAAACAATACCCCTCGGTGAGCCATCGATATTTCTCCAGGTCGTGGGTTACTGCCGCCACCAATTAGCCCTACTTGTGAAGTGGTATGATGTGGGCTACGAAACGGTCGTTGACGAATTAGCGAACCGCCGGCGGGGATATTGCCCGTTATCGAATAAATTTTGGTTACTTCCAAGCTTTCTGTTTCAGCCAGTGGTGGTAAAATTCCTGGAATTGCCCGTGACAGCATGGTTTTACCCGAGCCTGGCGGGCCTACCATAAACACATTGTGCCCTCCAGCTGCCGCAATTTCCAATGCTCGTTTAGCAAATTCCTGCCCCAAAATTTCCGCAAAATCAAACTCTGGTCCAGCCATTTCCTCATCGTCTACTACTATCGTATGTAACGGAACAATTTCTTTAACCTTATTTAAATGATTAACAATTTCGTGCAAATTTTTTACTGGATATACTTTTATTCCATCAATTACTGCCGCTTCATTGGCACATTCCCGTGGTACAAAAATATTTTTAATTCCATTTTCCTTAGCCAAAATTGCCAATAAAAACACGCCTCGAGTATGTCGTAATGTGCCATCAAGCCCAAGTTCTCCAAAGAAGTACGACTTTTCTGGTGGGGGGATTACTTCTAAATTACTCGCCAATATTCCGATTGCTAAGGGTAAATCAAAAAATGACCCATCTTTGGGCAAATCGGCTGGAGCCAAATTTATTGTAATTCTGGCCACTGGGAATTCAAAATCAGAATTTAAAATGGCAGTTTTAACTCTTTCCTTAGCTTCTTCGCCCGATTTTGAGGCTAAACCAACTACTGAAAAACCGGGAAATCCCTTATCTGCCACATTAACTTCGATTTCAATTTCTACCGCCTTTAGTCCATAATTTGCCGCACTCCATATTTTTGTTAGCATTTATATATTACAATACCACATGCCTTTTAAATTAATTAGTAATATGACCCCAGCTGGCGATCAGCCCCAGGCTATCGACAAACTTGTCGCCAATCTAAAAAATAAAGTCAAAAAACAAACCCTTTTGGGTGTTACTGGTTCAGGCAAAACCTTTACTATTGCCAATGTTATCGAGCAAACTCAATTACCAACATTAATAATTTCTCACAATAAAACTCTTGCCGGACAGCTTTACCAAGAATTTAAAGAATTATTTCCCAATAATAAAGTTTCATATTTTGTGTCCTATTATGATTACTACCAGCCCGAAGCCTATATGCCCTCATCTGACACTTATATTGCTAAGGAAGTCCAGATTAATGATTTGATCGACAAGCTTCGTCTAGAAGCCACTAGCAATTTGTTTTCCAGTCCAAACAACATTGTCATTGCTTCAGTTTCCTGTATTTATAACATTGGTGATCCACGTGAATTTGGTTCCACCACTTTAGACCTAAAAACAGGTGACAATTGGTCACGACGTGGATTATTTGAAAAATTAGTTTCACTTTTTTATACCCGTTCAGAACTCGAGTTTAAACGCTCCAATTTTCGTGTCCGAGGTGAAGTGGTAGAAATCTGGCCATCCTCTGCCGACTGGATGATTGTTCTCGAGTTTGATGAATCAAATAAATTAAAAAAAATAACTGAAAGAAATCCTTTTTCTGGACATGAATTTAATTTACAAACATATAAATTGTTTCCTGCCAAACAATATGTTGGTGCCGGTTCCAGTGATATCAAGGGAATTTATGAAAAAATCAGGAGTGATTGTTCAGCTCAAGTCAAAGTATTCAAGTCCCAGGGCAAAATGTTAGAAGCCCATCGATTAGAACAACGTGTTAGTTACGATTTAGAAATGTTAAACGAATTGGGTTTTGTCAATGGTATCGAAAATTATTCACTTTATTTTGAAAAAGACCGCAAATCGGGCGACCCACCCTATACCCTTATCGATTATTTTCACCATCTTTGGGGTGACAATTTTTTGACAGTTATCGACGAATCACATGTGACCATCCCCCAAATCGGTGGAATGTATTTTGGTGACGTTGCCCGCAAAAAAACTTTGGTTGATTTTGGCTTTCGTTTAAAATCGGCTTACGATAATCGTCCCTTAAAATGGGACGAATTTTATTCCCGTATTCCCCAAGCCATTTACGTTTCTGCCACACCCTCCCAATTTGAATATGATGACTGTGCTAAGGCGCTATCGCGCCAGAGCGCTAACGCGCAAAATATTGTTGAACAAATCATTCGCCCCACTGGTCTAGTTGATCCCCCAATTACTATTAAACCCACTCTAAAACAAATCCCCGACTTAATTTCTGAAATTCAAAAAAGAGTCGACAAACACGAGCGCACCCTGGTTGTTACCATAACCAAAAAGATGTCTGAAGAATTGGCCCAATATTTAGGCAAAACCTTTAAAGTTGCTTATTTACATTCAGATATCGATACTCTCAAAAGATCAGGAATTTTAGACCAATTACGAAATGGCGAATATGACGTGTTAGTCGGCATAAATTTGCTTAGGGAGGGGATTGATTTGCCTGAAGTGTCGCTAGTCGCTATTCTTGATGCCGGCCAACAAGGTTTTTTACGTTCTCGCAGTGCCCTAATTCAAATTATGGGTCGAGCCAGTCGCCATGTCGACGGTCAGGCAATTTTATATTCCGATGTTGTCTCGCCAGCCATGAAAATGGCTATTGACGAGGTCAATCGCCGTCGAGTAATCCAGCAAAAATATAATTATGAAAATAACATTACGCCAGTAGGTATCAGCAAATCAATCCGACCACAAATTATTGAAAACCCTGTAGAGACGCGCAATCGTGCGTCTCTACAACCCATTTTGGAAGTTGATATATTATCTTTAACCCCAAACATGCGCAAAAATCACATATCAAAATTAAAAAAAGAAATGCGCACCGCCGCCAGTGATTTGGATTTCGAGCTCGCCATCCGCCTGCGGGATAAAATACTCGAGATTGAAAAATTATAAAAAATTGATGGTAAACTAAAGTATCATGATATTTGCCAGAACCAAAAAATTGGTATTTTTTAATAACAAAGGTGGAGTCGGCAAAACAACTTTGGCTTTCAATACTGCTGTCAAATTCGCCCAGAAAGGTTATAAAACTGTATTAATTGATCTTGACCCCCAATGTAATTTATCTAAGCTTGCCTTGGGTGAAACGTTTGAAAGCAACCTTTTTTCAACTAATTTAACAACAGCTTATTCTGTTCTTGAGGGTGTTATTAAGGGTGGTTCAGATATTGACAAATCTGTAAATTTTGAAAAATTAAGTGAAAATCTATCTATTTTACCTGGTAGTTTAAAATTATCAGACTTTGAAAACAGTCTAATCGCTTCGTATGGTGAAGCGAGCCAAGGTATCGAGCGTGGATTTTTTACTACCAGTGCTATTGATCGATTTCTGAACTACAAAGGATTGTCGGAGGACATCGATTTATTTATTATTGATACTTCGCCCAGTTTAAATCTTTTAAATAGAATTATATTCTTAGGTTGTGATTATTTTATTACTCCATTAATGCCCGATGCTTTTTCTGTTCAAGGGATTGAGAATTTGGGTGTAACTTTTGAATCATGGAAAGATAATTGGAAAAAGACAGCCAAAGTATTGGCCAAAGATAAACAAATTCCCCACGACAAAGTTCTTGATGGTGAAGGTTTATTTATTGGATATATTATTAATTCATACAATCAATATTCTCAAAAACCAATCAAATCAAATGAAGAGTGGATGGCTAAAATTCCTGGATATGTTAAAAACTATTTGTCTCAACGCCACAGTAAAAATGGATTAGTTGAAAAAAGTTGGACAAACAAGCTAGCCCAAATAAAAGATTTTGGTCAACTTTCACCACTGTCTCAACTAAAAAATAAAGCCGTATTTAATCTCGACCCCAAAACAGATGGTTTTGCCAACATTCCCGGAACTGTAGAAAGTTTTGAACAAGCCGAAACAGAATTCGAACAACTATCTGAAAACATTTTAGCAATTTTAAAAAATTACTAAAGATAAAATATTTAAAATCGAAAAGTTACGACTATTCGTTTTCCTCTAACATTCCCAAAAACTTTTTACTCCAATCAGTCCTATATGATTTTGGTAACATTTATTGTGAGCTATAACGTTACATAAACAAAAAAATCGGGAACTATTCGAACGGGTGCACTTAGACGATTAAGACAAAGGATTCACCGTTCCTCCCAACTTTCTTAACTAAATTTTATCACTTGGCTGTTAAAAGTCAAGTATAACCACCCGAAGACAAAGCGAACAAAATATTGTAAAATATAGAGTTATCCGATATTTTTTATTTTTTAAAAATTTAATCATTAAATATTTTAAATTGATTAAAAATTTTAAATTTCAGCCAAAGGTTGATCCGCCTATGGCGGAAAAAATTAAAAATTATGCTAAATAAGATCGTTGTTAAGGGTGCCAGGGAAAACAATCTCAAAAACATCTCTTTTGAATTCCCCAAAAATCAATTAGTAGTTTTTACTGGAGTTTCTGGTTCCGGCAAATCGTCCATGGCTTTTGACACCCTTTTTGCCGAGGGTCAACGACGTTATGTCGAGTCATTATCTAGCTATGCCCGCCAATTTTTGGGTAATCTAAAACGACCCGAAGTTGACCTAATTGAAGGTTTATCCCCATCTATCGCCATTAATCAAAAGGCCATCTCTCACAATCCTCGCTCAACTGTTGGCACTGTGACTGAAATTTATGATTATTTACGCTTGCTTTTTGCCCGTATTGGCCATCAACATTGTCCCAATTGTGGCCGTGAAGTTATGCCTCAAACCAGTCGTCAAATTGTTACCCAAATTATTGATACCGTCAAAAAAGAAATTGATTCCACCCCCTATCGTTTTTTAATCCTCGCCCCAATGGTCGCCAACAAAGCCGGTGATTTTAAAGGCCTAATCGACAATGTTAAAAAACAAGCATTTAAATATATCCGTGTTGATGGCAAATTAATTGATTTGTCTACTGATTTTGGCTTGGCCAAAACCAACAAACACAATATTGAACTAGTTTGTGATCGAGTTTCCGTCACCAAAGAATCACTAAAAAAAGTAGACGAATTATATTCCCGTTTAATCGACAGTGCCGAACAGGCCATGAAATTTAGCAACGGTCTTTGCTTTTTTTCCAAAATCACTGACAATAGTTTTGAATTTCCAAATAATCCAAAAGAGTTTAAAGATACTCTGTATTCCGAAAATTTTGCCTGTCCTGTTTGCAATTTATCAATGCCAATTTTAGAACCACGATTATTTTCTTTTAATTCACCTCAGGGTGCCTGCACCGAGTGCAAAGGTCTTGGTTCTAAATTTCAAATTGATCGCAGTAAATTTCCCGAATGGAAGGTAAAATTCTTAGAACAAAAGTATTTTTCTTCGACATCCGAAACTGTTCGCGAAGAACTTGAACGCTATATGATCAAGGAAAAATGTCCACTTTGTCAGGGAAATCGTCTCAACCCCGAAGCATTGTCAGTCACTATCATGAAAAAAAATATTTCCCAAATTTGTAATATGCCGATTGAAGAATTTTTTAATTGGGTCAACAATTTATCATCTGATTTAGTCAGTCACCAAGAACAGCACATTTTAGAATCAATTCAACGTGAAATTCATTCTCGTCTTGAATTTTTACTCGCCGTTGGCCTTGATTATTTATCTCTTGAGCGTGAAGCCGGAACGTTATCATCTGGTGAATCTCAACGTATTCGACTTGCTTCACAAATCGGTACCGGATTAACTGGAGTTTTATATATTTTAGACGAACCAACTATTGGTTTACATTCACGCGATAATGACCGTCTCATTGGCACTTTGCAAAAATTAAAAGAATTGGGTAATACGGTAGTTGTCGTTGAACATGATGAAGATGTCATCCGTCACGCTGATCATATCGTTGACTTTGGACCACTAGCTGGCCAACATGGTGGTGAAATTGTGGCACAGGGTAGTGTTGAACAAATTTTAAAAAATAAGAATTCTCTCACCGGTCAATATATGTCTGGCAAAAAAACTATTTCATCAATTATTTCCCCTCTTTCCTCAAAGAGGGGTGCAGGAGTGATTTCTATCACTGGTGCCAAACAATGGAATTTAAAAAATATTACTGTTGAATTTCCCCTCAATACTTTAACTGCCGTCACTGGAGTTTCCGGTTCTGGCAAATCTACTCTTGTCCACGATACCCTTTATGGTGGGGTTCGCAAAGCAACTCTCGGGGCTTATTATGGAACTATCGGTGAATATGACACTATTACGGGTTGTGAACATTTAAAAGACGTGTTGCTAGTTGATCAATCTCCCATTGGCAAAACTCCCAGAAGTAATCCGTCAACTTATACCAAAATCTTTGACGATATTCGGGTACTTATGGCCAAAACTACTGAGTCTCAAATTAGGGGTTACAACGCTGGACGATTTTCTTTTAATACCAAGGGTGGTCGTTGTGAAGCCTGTCAAGGACAAGGTCAATTAAAAATAGAAATGCAATTTCTCGCCGATATATACGTCAAATGTGATGAGTGTCAAGGTACTCGATTTAAACCAGAAACTTTAGAAGTGATGTACAAAGGCAAAAATATTAATGAAATTTTGGGCACAACTTTTGACGAGGCGGCTGATTTTTTTGCTAATATTAATTCTATTAAACGTAAAATTGCCACGATTCGCGAGGTCGGTTTAGGTTATTTAAAACTAGGTCAACCTAGCAATACGCTTTCAGGTGGTGAGTCACAAAGATTAAAAATTAGTCGAGAATTGGTCAAAAAAAATGATGGCAAAATACTTTACATTTTAGATGAACCCACCACCGGTTTACATTTTTATGACATCGATAAATTAATAAAAGTTTTGCGACGTTTAGTTGATATGGGGAACACTGTTGTGGTTATTGAACATAATTTGGATGTCATCAAAAATTCAGATTGGATCATTGATATGGGTCCCGAAGGTGGTCATCGAGGAGGTGAATTAGTCGCCTCTGGCACCATCGCCGACATTATCGCCTGCCCCAAATCCTACACCGGCCAATATTTAAAAAAGATGGTAAATCAAAAATAAACCCTTGCTTTTAAATCATTATCGATATATTATAATCATAATATGATTAATAATACTGTACTTCAAATTCCAATCAACAATTCTTTTCTAGATGTTGTCAAAGCTAAGGCACTTAATTTGGGTTTTTCCTCTTTACAAGATTATACTCGATTTCACTATACACAACTTATAAATAGTGTAATTACTTTTAGTATGGAACCAGAACCAATCAAATTGTCAATAAAAAATGCTAAAAAATACGACAAAATGACTGCGGATATTTTGAGTGGTAAAGTTAAGACAAGAACAGCTCATTCAGTTAACGAACTAATGATGCAACTAAATTCGTAATTATGACAATTGATATCGAACATTCACCACAGTTTGACAAACATTTCAAAAAAAGAATAAGTGAGAATGACAAATTAACTAAGCAATTTGTTCAACGGCTAAATTATTTTATAGACAACCCCAAACATCCTTTACTTAAAGATCATTTGTTAACCAGAAACAAAACAGGACTAAGATCTTTTTCTATAAATGGTGATTTGCGAGTAATATATAAAATTATTAATGAAAATAAAGTACTGTTTTACGACATCGGTTCTCATAACCAAGTTTATTAATGATAGATTTACAAACTCTCCCTCCATCCCCTGGAGTCTATATTTATCGTAATAAAAAAGGTGAAATAATTTATGTTGGCAAGGCCATAAATTTAAAAAAAAGAGTTACTCAATACTTTCAACGCGACGATGCTCTCGGTCCAAAAACTACAATTTTAGTCTCCCAAATTGATTCAATTGAGACGCGTGTTGTCGGTAGTGAAATCGAGGCTCTAATTTTAGAAGCCTCACTCATCAAAAAACATTTACCAAAATACAATTCCATGCTCCGTGACGACCGGTCATATATATATAGTAGTTACCCATGAACGGTTACCTATTATATATAGTACACATAAATCAGGTCTTCCAGCTAATGCTGACGTTTTTGGACCCTTTCCCTCAGGTTCCGACGTCAAAAGTCTACTCAAAACCATTCGTCACATTTTCCCCTATTACACCAAAAAACACGGCAAAATAAATTGTCTGTACTGTCATTTACACCTTTGTCCCAGTCCAAACATTTCACCAGTATTATATAAAAAAACTATAGCTAAAATTAAAAAAATACTAAATGGAAAATTTTCCTTACTCAAACGACAGTTGATAACTGAAATGAATACATATTCAAAATTACAAAATTATGAGCAATCATTACTCATAAAAAATCAAATTACTTCACTTGATTATGTAGTTAATGGCTGGCACAATTTAAAAAATTTGTTTGCTCAAATAAATTTAGACGATGATGTCTCGAGTCGTGCTGTCATGGAATTGCAGACCGCTTTATCACCATATCTCACAATCAATAAGTTACATCGTATCGAATGTTACGATATTTCTCAATTTGGCACCAAATATTTTGTTGGCTCCATGACTGTCGCCATTGACGGTAAATTAGACCACGGACTTTATCGTCAGTTTAAAATCGGAAATACGTCATTGCGAGGCTTTAGCAAGCTTTCTCGTGGGGAGATGCTAGCCAATGACGCTTTTATGCTTCGAGAAATTGTCTACCGTCGATTGCAACACTCCGAGTGGGGGACTCCTGATTTGATTATTGTCGATGGCGGTAAACCCCAAGTATCTTCAATTTCTTTACTGAAATCTGAAAAACTGATATCTGACATCTCATTTATTGGTTTAGCAAAAAAATACGAAACAATAATAATAAAAAATAATAATAAATATATAGAGATAAATTTGTCCCAAAATTCCTCAGCCCTAAATTTAATCAAAAATCTCCGTAACGAAGCCCACCGTTTTGCCAATCGCTATCGCAAAAAACTTATGTCGTCTGACCAATCGCCTTTCTAATCATTTCCCGTGTAGCACTTAGTTTGGCTAAGGTAATCCAATCTTTACTCACATTTTTATTTTTTGTAGTTAAAATTTCCACCAAATCACCGGTCTTCAATTCATCGCTAATTTTTGCCATTTTATTATTTATTTTTACTCCCAGACATCGGTCACCCACACCACTATGTATTCGATAGGCAAAATCAATTGGTGTCGATCCGGATAATAATTGAATTGTGTCACCTTTCGGGGTGAACACATAAATAAATTTTGACAAAACCGATATCCGATAGTTATTTACTTTACTATCATTTTTTTGCCAAGTGACCAAATCTTTTACCCACTCCAAACCTTGACCATTACCCATATTTTTACTCATTTTATAGGCAATGTGTGAAGCTGGACCAAATTCATTAAATTCATGCATTTCATAAGTTCTAATCTGGATTTCTGCAGTCATACCATTTTCCAAATTAATAGTCGTTTGAATTGATCGATATCCACTTGGTTTGGGAGTTGATATATAATCATCAAAACACTCAGGAATATATTCAAATTTGGCATGTAATAATCCCAAAATCGTATAGCAATCGGCCACATCTTTACAAATTATTCGCACCCCGACTCCATCTTTTAGTTTATCTAGTCCTTTTTGTTTAATTTTTAAATAACTGCTATACAAACCTTTAACCCGGCTACTTACTTCGCACCCAGCAATTCGATTTGATTTTAATAAAACATTAATATCATTAGTAATTTTATTTAATGCTTTTTCATCCTCTAATTCAGATTTTTTTAATTCTAATTCTAAATTACTTGCTTTTTTGGGATACAAAATTTTAAATGCAATATCTTCCAATAATCGTTTAAAATAATGCAATCCTACATATTCTGCTACTGGACCATATATCCCCAAAACCCTTTGCGCATATTTTATTTGTCTGTCTTTAGGCAAATAATTTACTGTGAGTCCGTTATGTAATTTATCGGTCAAACGAATCACCAAAACTCTAACATCATTAACCGATGAAAATAAAAATCTTCGGAATATTTCCACGTTTGTTTTGTGAATTTCGACACCACTCGTTTTATGTTTAACATCAGTCATTCCTGACACCAACAACGCCACTTCATCACCAAATAAATTAGCAATCTCATCTTCTGTTGTATTTGTATCTTCAATACAATCGTGGAGTAGTGCGGCAATAACTGCTTCTTGACCAACTCCAAGTTGTGCCACCACTTTTGCTACCCATACTGGATGGGTAATATATTCATCTCCCGATTCTCGAAATTGACCTTTGTGTTTTTCAGTGGCAAATTTTAAGGCCAATTTAACCTGTTCATCCGTAAAATCTAGTGTACTGTTTAAATCTAAATTTGACATTTTAGGTTCCCTAGTCTAACATAAACGACTATAACCTTATGACTAAACAACAACTAACCAAAGAAGGGTTTGATAAATTAAAATTAGAGCTACAAGCTCTAAATAATAAAGCCAGTCAACTAGTTGACCGACTAGAAGAAGTCGCCCAACCTGATGAGTCGGGTGAAGATAGTTTGGCAGTTCAACTTAAAGCTGAGCTTGAGGTGGTCAATGACAAAATTTCTGGTTATGAAGAAGTGCTAGCTAATATCGAAATTGTCAGTGGTAAAACCTCCAAAAGTATTATTACTGTCGGATCAATTGTCAAAATAAAAATTGGTTCAACCGCACAAAAAGAATTTACCGTGGTTTCCGAATTTGAAGCCGATCCTACCACTAACAAAATTTCTGACCAATCACCTTTAGGACTCGCTCTTTTGGGTAAAAAAGTAGGTCAAACTTTTCAAATTGATGCCCCAGTTGGCAAAGTCACCTACAAAATCGTCTCTATCAAATAAAAAAAATAAACTCAACAAAGTTTATATTTTTGTTTTAAAATACATTAATTCGTAATTATTAATTTTTAATTCGTAATTTATTTGTCATGTCCGATTTAGTAGAACAACGTCAAAATAAATTAAACGAACTCAAAAGACTAGGTGATGCCTATCCCCAGCCAAATTTAGCCTCTCGTCAATCGACGGTAGAATCTCTCAAAATGGAGGGCAAACAAGTGACAGTTGCTGGTCGTATTCTTTTACTTCGTGGACACGGCAAAATATTATTTGCTGATTTACACGATTTAACTGGCAAAATTCAATTATTTTTCGAAAAAAATACCCTTGCCGACAAAATAGACCAAACCAAATTATTTGATTTGGGTGACATAATTTCAGCTACAGGTATAGTCTTTAAAACTACTGCTGGTGAAACCACCATTCGTGTCTCAGATTTTCAAATACTTGCCAAAAATTTACGACCGCTACCAGAAAAATTTCATGGTTTAACCGATGTTGAAGAAAGATATCGACAACGTTATGTTGACCTAATTGTCAATCCTGAAAGTCGTGAAATTTTTAAAACTAGATCCAAGATTTTGTCGACAATGCGCAAATTTTTAGATGAGCACGGGTTTATGGAAGTCGAAACACCAATTTTACAACCTGTTTATGGTGGCGCCAGCGCTAAACCGTTTGTCACCCATTACAACGAACTTAATCAAAACATGTATCTGCGCATTAGCGATGAATTGTATTTAAAAAGATTAATTGTCGGAGGACTGGAAAAAGTTTACGAAGTATCAAAAGATTTTCGAAATGAAGGTGTCTCTCGTTTTCACAATCCCGAATTTACCCAAATCGAATTTTACTGGGCTTATGTTGATTATGACGAATTAATGCGATTTACCGAACAATTAGTTTCAACTACAATCAAGACCATAAAAAAATCTTTAACTGTTAGTTTCCAGGGGAAAAAACTAGATTTTACTCCACCCTTTCCTCGACTAACTTTTCGCGATGCCATATTTGAAAAAACAAAGATTGATATTGATTTAATTAAAACAGAGCAAGATTTTCATAAATCCTTGGAAATTGGAAATTGGAAATTGGATATTACTGGCGTAGTTGGTCTCGGTGCCCATTTTGATGCATTGTACAAAGAATATGTCAGACCGTATTTAATTGGCCCAGTTTTTATCACCGATTATCCTTCCGAAATGATTGCCTTGGCCAAACGAAAAGCCGATAATCCCGACAAAATTGCCTCATTTCAATTGCTAGCCATGGGGACGGAGTTGCTTAAAGCCTACAACGAACTAAATGATCCAGCCGACCAAAAAGCCAGATGGCAAGACGAAGTGGCCCTTGAAAAGAAGGGAGCAGAGACAGCCATGCAAATGGATGATGATTATATTCGTGCTCTCGAATATGGCATGCCACCCACCGCCGGTTGGGGTATGGGCATCGACCGCTTTACCCAATTTCTCACCGACTCACCTACCATCAAAGATGTTATTTTGTTTCCTGCCATGCGAGAAGAAAATTCTTCACACGTCATTGCGAGTGCATCCGAAGCAATCTCGTTCGGAGTAGGCTTGGCCTCTGACAAAATCATCATCGGTGAAATAGTTGAATTAGAAAATCACCCCAACGCCGACAAACTTCACGTTTTAAAAATAAACACTGGCTCTGAGGTACTTCAAATCGTCTGTGGTGCTCAAAATATTTCTGTTGGTGATATTGTCCCAGTCTCACTTGTTGGTGCTCAAGTTTTTGACGAAAAAAATAATTCTCAAGTGGTAAAAGTCGCCAAACTTCGCGGTATCGAATCCATGGGCATGCTTTGTTCTGCCCGCGAGCTTGGCCTCGGCCCAGACCATGACGGCATTTATCTTTTAGATAAAAAATTAAAAGAAAGTTTAGGTCAGCCAGTAAATAAATTTATAAAAAATAAATCGTAATTCGTAATTTTTAATTATTAATTGATTATATGGATCATCAAAAATTCAAAGATGCGGTGAAGCAAAACTTGGAAACAAATATTTATAATCACTCGCTATCACTCGAAGCCTGTATGTTAGGTCTTTATGATTATTTTTCTGCTAATAATTTATTAGATACCAGTGAGCCAACTCGTGAGGAATGGGGGATTGTCGGGCTTATTCACGATATTGATTTTGCCGGTGATACCAAAGAATTACATCCACTCCGTACTCGTGAAGTTTTAGCAAAATACGGATTAGAAATAAACGACACTATTCAACAAATAATTTTAAGCCACGATGCCCATCAAAATATTAAAATGGATAGCAAGGCCAAGTGGTCAATTTTTTGCGCTGACTCATTAACTGGTTTAATCATTGCTGTGGCCTTTGTCTACCCTGATCGAAAATTATCATCGGTCAAAGTATCCTCAGTTTTAAAACGATTTTTAAAAGAACCCAAATTCGCCGCCGGCACACGCCGAGACGAAGTTGCTCAATGTGCCAACCCTTTGGGACTAAATCTCCCCATCGACAAATTCATTGAAATTTGCCTAACTTCAATGCAAGGTATCGCTACAGAAATAAATCTATAAATAAATAATTCCCCCTCTTGTCAAAGAGGGGGTTAGGGGGAGATTGAACAACTTTGATCCATTATATTTCCTACGTTTTTGCGATAGACTATCTCATCTAAATGCAAAAACAAAATTTTCGCATCACTTCTATCTCCTCTACGACGGGGTTATAGACGCGCCAATCACCCCTCACAAAATCGACGCATTTAGATATTAAATAACAAAAATGATAGATATAAATTTACTCAGGACAAATCCAGAAATAGTCAAAAAAAATCTCCAAAACCGTGGCAAAGATATTGCAGTTATTGATCAACTTATTGCCCTAGATTCGGCCAATCGTGAGACTCAAAAACAAGTAGAAACACTTCGCGCTGATCAAAATAAAATCAGCAAAGACATCAAAGGTAAGCCAACTAACGAACAATTAAAATCAGCCACCAAAATTAAAGAAGAATTAAAAGTTATTGGAGATAAATTAAAAAATTCGAGTGCTGAATTAAATAATTTACTTGAGGAAATCCCCAATATCTGTGCCACTGATGTTCCCGTAGGTAAGGATGATAATGACAATGTAGTCATAAAAACTGTTGGTCAAAAACCAGTTTTTGATTTTACTCCCAAGGATCACATTGACCTAGGTGAAGTTCTTGATATTTTAGATGTCAAAAAAGCCGGCGAATTATCAGGTTCTCGTTTTGGCTATTTCAAAAATCAAGGTGCAGTTTTAGAAATGGCGGTTATGTTCTATGCCTTCAATAAATTAGTTGCCAAGGGTTGGCGCGGTATGATTCCTCCCACCATGATTAAAAGCAAAACCGAATGGGGGTGTGGCTATACTTCAAACAAAAACTTATTCAATGCCAGCTATTCCATTCCCGAGGATGATCTAATTTTTATTTCTTCATCGGAACATTCAGTAATCCCCTTTCATAGTAACGAAATTCTCGACAGCAAAATTTTTCCCATTAAGTATGTCAACTTTTCGCCGTGTTTTAGGCGAGAAGCTGGCACTTATGGCAAAGACACCCGCGGTCTTTTTCGGGTTCACTTTTTTAACAAAGTCGAAATGAATGTTTTTACCCTCCCCGATTTTAAAATATCCGATGCCATGCAACAAGAAATGTTGGCAATCGAAGAAGAAATTATGCAAGATTTTGGCCTCCATTACCAAATTGTGAACTGTTGTACTGGTGACTTGCCCCAACCAAATCGACGGATGTTTGACATCAATACCTGGTTTCCTGGTCAAAATAATTATCGTGAAACTCAATCGTGTAGTACTTGTTCCGACTATCAATCTCGACGTTTAAACACCAAGGTTAAAATCGATGGTGAAAATAAATTTGTCCATATTCTAAATGCTACCGTTATTACCGACCGTGCCGTCCTCGCCATTATCGAAAATGGTCAACAAGCTAACGGCTCGATAAACATTCCACCTTGCCTTGTTCCCCTTACTAGTTTTGCCACTATACCCACACTTAGCTAGAGGAGCCATCCCATCCCTGTCTCGATTTATCGAGGCAGGGGGGTTGCAATTTACAATTAAATCTAATAACCAAGAAACAATAACCAAGTATTCCAAACAATTACCAATATTTCAAATCCCAACAATCAAACAGTTTGTAATTTTGGTGATTGGTAATTGAAATTTGTTTGTTTCTTGTGATTTGGTTATTGGTTATTATGCAATAATACATATATGCTCTCTTTTCTAAAATCTTTTTTCGACGAAAATAAAAAATCAATAAATTCCCTAAAACCTATTGTCGATAAAATAAATTCTTTTGAAGAGGAAATAAAAAAACTTTCTGATGAAAAGCTAACCAACAAAACCACCGAATTTAGAAATCGTCTATCTAAAGGTGAGAGTTTAGATGATATTCTCCTGGAAGCCTACTCTGTCTGTCGTGAAGCCATATTCCGCACTATTGGTGAGCGTGCCTACGATGTCCAGTTAATGGCTGCCATTGTCCTCCACCGTGGTGCTATCGCCGAACAAAGAACTGGTGAGGGTAAAACTCATTCCGTTATTTTCCCCGCCTATTTAAATGCAATCTCCGGCAAAGGTGTTCATATTATTACTCCCAACGATTATCTAACTCGGGTTGGTGCTGGTTGGTATCCCCGTGCCCTAAAATTACTGGGGTTGACAACTTCAGCCATCGTTCACGAAGAATCGTTTATTTTGGATCCCGAATTTACATCGTCAGTCAATTCTGTTGACACTCGACTTTTACATTTAAAACCCATCTCACGTCGCGAAGCTTATTTGGCCGATATTACCTATGGAACTAACAATGAATTTGGTTTTGATTATCTTCGCGATCATATGGTCAAAAATTTTGAGCAAAAAGTTCAACGACCAAATTTCAATTTTGCCATTGTTGATGAAGTAGACTTTGTTTTAATCGACGAGGCCCGTACCCCACTTATTATTTCTTCTCCTAATCAACAGTCTGTCGATAAATACTATACTTTTGCCAAAATAGTCCAAAGTTTACAACCCACAGACTATATTATCGATGAAAAATCAAAATCAGCCACCCTCTCAGAATTTGGTATCCGTAAAGTTGAAAATATCCTAAATGTCGGCAATTTGTATGAGGAATCGTTTGAAACTATTCACTATATAGAAAATGCCATCAAGGCCCAAACCTTATTTCACAAAGACAAAGATTATGTTATTAAGGACGGAGAAATAATAATTGTCGATGAATTTACTGGCCGTTTGATGAATGGTCGGCGGTGGTCTGACGGTCTTCATCAAGCTGTTGAAGCCAAAGAAAACGTCAAAGTCCAACAAGAATCTCAAACATGGGCTACCATCACTTTTCAAAATTTTTTTAGATTATATGACAAATTAGCCGGTATGACTGGTACTGCCGCCACCGAGGCCGAGGAATTTCGTAAGATTTATAATCTGGAAGTTGTTACTATTCCCACCAACCAAGTCGTTCGGCGAATTGATACTCAAGATTTAATCTACAAAAACCAGCAGGCCAAATATGCTGCCATTGCCACTACTATCGCCAATTTACACGCCAAAGGACAACCGGTTTTGATTGGAACTACTAGTATTCAAAAGAATGAAATAATTTCTTCCATGTTAAAAAATAAAGGGGTCAAACATCAGGTATTAAATGCCAAGAATCATTTATCTGAAGCCCAAATTATTGCTCAAGCTGGCTGTAAAGGTGCAGTCACCGTTGCCACTAATATGGCTGGTCGAGGAGTCGACATTGTTCTTGGTGGTCCCAAGGACCAATTGCCACTAGATGTTTGGCAAAAAGAACACGATGATGTTTTAGCATTAGGTGGTTTGTTTGTTATTGGTACTGAACGTCACGAATCTCGTCGGATTGATAATCAGCTTCGAGGTCGTGGTGGTCGTCAAGGAGATCCAGGCTATTCCCAATTTTATGTTGCTCTCGATGATGATTTGATGCGAATTTTTGGTGGTGAAAATATTTCCTCTCTTATGACTCGATTTAATATGCCCGAAAATGAGGCATTAACTCATCCTCTTGTTTCCAAAGTTTTGGAACAAATTCAGGTCAAAGTTGAAGGTTACAACTTTGACACTCGGAAATCCTTGGTTGAATACGATGATGTCATCAACAAACAACGTAAAATTATTTATACTCTAAGGGACGGCACTTTGCAGAACGCAAAAGAAAGTCCTCAAAATAATTTTGAAGAAATTAAAAAAGTTTTAATCAAAGAAACTGCCCGTATTGCCAATGAACTTAGTAGTCCCGAAACCATTGCTTTAGAATTTTCCGAAATTTTACCAATGTCTCCACATGATCGACAAGAGCTTGAGAAAAAGATTGAAGCAACTGAAAATAAACCAGAATTATTATTAAATTTATTACTTGATCAATGGCAACAACGTCAATCGTATTTTGGTGACAATATCGGTAACGATATTATTGCCTATGCCATTATCGAGACACTCGATCCATTATGGGTAGAACATTTGACAGCACTAGACGACCTACGTGATGGCGTTCGACTTCGTGGATATGCCCAAAAAGATCCATTAATCGAATATCGTAAAGAGGGTTTTGAAATGTTTCAAAATCTCATGACCAAGTTTGAGCAAAATTTATCACGAATGCTTTTCCGCCTCGAACCCACTGCCACCCCAGTTTCTGTACCCACCAACGCCACCGAAGGTCGTCGTGGCGTAAACGAATCGTCATTGCGAGGAGGTCTTCCGACGAAGCAATCTCGTTCGGGACCGGCTCTCGGCCGCAACGACCCCTGTTGGTGTGGGTCAAAAAAGAAATGGAAAAAATGTCATTATCCAGCTATAAGTTAGTTATTTTGACATCTTCCAATATCATCTAACATCTTCTAATATATTCTAATGATTTCGTATCACTTCACTAAGTCAAAAGACATCGAAAAGTATCTAATAGAATTGGAATCCATCAAAATTAATTTTGATAATCTAAAAACCATCCCCGAGGTAGAGGAAAAAATTCGTCGTGATTCAAGGTTAAAAAGTGCCTTATATTCGGCACGAATTGAAGGCAATCCACTCCACCCTTCAGAAATCTCAGAAATCATTGATAACGAATCAGACGATATCTATCAAGTCGAAGTCAAAAATTTACACAAAGCCTACAATTTTATCTATCAATCAGAAAATAATAAACCGATATCTTTGGAATTAATCAAAGATTTGCATTTAAAAACTATGCAAAATCTGTCACCCATGGCCGGCAAGTTTCGCCAAGAACCTTGGGCTATCTTTGACCAAAATGGTAACGCCATTCACCTCGCTCCACCATTTTTTAAAGTTCCCGACTTAATGCAAGAATTTGTCAATTATTTAAATAATTTAAATGACCACCCCACCATAATTTCCGCCATATCTCAATTTATATTTGAAAAAATCCATCCTTTTGCTGATGGCAATGGCCGTGCTGGTCGTTTAATTTCCGCCTACATTTTAAAACAAAACAATTATCATTTACGTGGTCTAATTCATTTTGAAGAATATACCGATAATCATCGACAAGCTTATTATTATGCCCTCGAACCTAGTTCTGATATGACCGAATTTATCGAATATTTTTTAAAATCACTAGTTACTACAGCCAAATCAATTTTAAAACAGTTGCAAAATCCAGCACATACTGATAAATCTCTGCCATTTCGCCGTCAAGAAATTCTAAACATAATTTCCGATCATCCAAATTGTTCCTTTGATTTTTTACAACGCCGTTTTGCCAACGTCAACCCCAAAACCCTCCATTACGATATAAAGAAATTACAAAATATAAATTTAATTCAAAAAGTCGGCGCCACCCGTGGTACCCTATATCGTCTATCTAGTTGACATATTGGATACACATATCTTATAATATGTATATGAAAAATATAAATTTTAAAAATGCTCTTGCAGCTAAAATTCCTAAAAAAATAATTATAGAATTAACACAAAATCTACCTAAAAATCTTCTCTCTATAAAACTTCAGCTCGTTAATTGACCATTTAATATCATCTAGTGCTCGGTGGGATAAATCAATTTTTTTGTGTTCCAAAAAATCTTTAACTTCATTTCCATACCATCTCTTGGCAATTTCTTTTATTGACGACACATCAATAATTCTATAGTTTAAATATTTTTCGACCTTAGGAAAGTATTTTTTTAAAAACATTCTATCAACATAAACCGAGTTGCCACACAACAACCCCTGTTTTTCTTCTGTATATTTACGAATCAGTTTAAAAATCAACTTTCTGGCATCATTTAGTGATATTGTCGAATTTCGCGACCTGTCAGTTAAACCATTATTTCCCAAATGTTCTTTACACCAATCATTCATGCCGTACAACACTTCTTCAGGCTGGTGAACCACCAAATCAATCGATTCATCCAATATATTTAGTTCACTATCGGTAATAATAATAGCAATTTCTAAAATTTTATCTCGCTCCACATTTAACCCCGTCATTTCCATATCAATCCAAATTAAATTTTTTGATGTTTCCATGTGTCTATTATATCCAACAATGTTAAAATAATTTATGGACGATTGTATATTTTGTAAAATAGTAAAAGGAGACATACCTTGTTACAAGGTCTACGAAGATGATAAATATTTAGGTTTTCTTGATATTAAGCCACTAAATATTGGTAATTCACTTTTAATTCCAAAAGATCATCACCATTGGGTATATGATGTCCCTAACTTTGGGCAATATTTTGAAATAGCCAAAAAAATTGCACTAGAGACAAAAAATATAGTCAATGCTGAGGCGGTTTCATTTTTAACCCTAGGTTATGAAGTTCCTCACGCACATATACGAATAATTCCTCGTTTTCCAAACGATCTTCACACACATGGTATCGATACAAATTTAATCGTCAATCAATCAAAAGAAGATTTTGTTGAAATTTCTGCTAAAATATTTAATTTACTAAAATGAACGAATCAAATCTCGAACAACAATTAATATTGATTAACAAGAAACTAGATCGTATTACCAACCCGTTAAAAGTTGCTGGGTTGCAATTTACTGCCGGAATTTTTCACTCTTTTGGTAATCTGGTTGGCACTATTCTTATCGCCGCCCTAGTTTTCTATGTCTTTTCTAGCCTAAATTTAGGTGAATATTTAAATAAATATATCCAAAATTTAATCCCCAAACCCCAAATCAACATCCAATCACCATTTTAAAAATCACGTCATTGCGAGGAGCAAATATACAACAGCGACGTGACAATCTCGTTGGAATTTAGAAAGTGCTTTCTCTACACCATCGAGATTGCTTCGTCGGATTATCTCCTCGCAATGACGTATTACAATTTTCTCGCATTCCTCACTCGATCGGTTTTTGTCAAATATTTTTTTCTAAGTCGAACATTTTTAGGTGTAATATCTATCAGCTCATCATTTTCAATAAAATCAAGTGCTTCCTCGATACTATATTTTACTGCCGGTGCCAAGGTAATCGCATCATCATTACCCGACGATCGCATATTGGTTAATTGTTTCCCCTTACAAATATTCATTTCCAAATCACCCTCCACTGGTCGCAAACCTACAATCTGTCCCTCGTATACATCTTCGGTTGGAGCTATAAACGTTATTCCCCGTTTTTGGGCAATATTCAATCCAAATGCCAATGCCTTGCCACTTCTATCAGTAATAATCACTCCGTTTCTGACTTTTTGGACACCATCACCTTTCGGTTCGTAGCCCAGTGACAAAAATGTCAGTGACACCATCCCGCGAGTATCAGCAATCAGCCGACTACGTAGTCCCAGTGCATTTCGCTCCGAGATTTTATAAATCATTTTAGTCCCATATTTTTCATCCGTTGTCATATCAAGCATCAACCCTTTACGCTTTCCCATTTCCGATGTCACCACCCCAACATGATCATCATCAACTACAATTGTTACTTCTGTAAACGGCTCAAAAGTTTTACCCTCGACTTCCTTGTAAATTACTTCTGGTTTACCCACATCCAGGGCGTAACCTTCACGACGCAATTTTTCAATCAAAATAGCTAAATGCAATTCACCACGACCTGCCACAATCATCCGAATACTATCGTTGTGGTCGACCTCTATTTTCATCCCTAAATTTGTCTCCATTTCTTGGGCCAATCTTTCTTTTAATTCACGACTAGTCAAAAATTTTGCTTCATCCTTGGCAAAAATACCAGTATTTGGACCAAAAGATGCTTTAATTGTTGGTTCAGATATCTCAATGGCTTTTATTGCCACTTGATAATGTGTGTCGGTTATTGTTTGACCAATTTTAATATTAGAATTTCCTGCCACATAAATAACTTCACCACTACTGGCTTCCGATGCTTCGACTTTTTGGATGCCCTCATTAACAAACATTTTTTCGATTTTAAAATTGGATACCAATTTTTGATCAGGATTCAAAAGAGATACAAAATCACCCTTTTTTACTTTACCCTGAATGATTCGACCCAATGCCAAATTGCCTAAATATTCATTTTTTTCAAATGCCGATATTTGCATTTGAAATGGCCTATCAACATTAATCATCGAATTTGGGACATATTTCAAAATTGTTTCAAACAGGGGAGTAGTATCACCTGGGGCCGACATATCACTAGGCATTGCATTCCAGCATTTTCCCTCACGACCAATGGCGTAAACTATGGGAAAATCAAGAGCGTCGTCATCGCCAGCTAGTGTTAAAAATAAATTTTCCGAATCACGAATTACTTCTGCTACCCTTGCATCTTTTCTGTCAATTTTATTAATTACTAGAATTACTTTTAAACCTGCCTCAAGAGCCTTTTTTAACACAAATTTAGTTTGGGACAGTGGTCCCTCGGCCGCATCAACAATCAGTAAGGCCGCATCAGCCATATTTAAAATTCGCTCCACTTCACCGCCAAAGTCAGCATGTCCCGGAGTGTCGATAATATTGATTTTTACGCCTTTATAAACTACCGAAGTATTTTTTGACAAAATCGTAATCCCCTTTTCCCGTTCCAAATCGTTACTATCCATGATTCTATCTCTAGTCATCTCTTCTTGATTATCACGGAAAGTGTGGGTTTGTTTTAGTAACGCATCAACTAAGGTTGTTTTTCCATGGTCAACGTGAGCAATTACTGCCACATTACGGATATCAGTTAAGCTAGGCATTCCTCGATTATACCAGCAAAACGAGTATAATACTATAAATGTATAAATTAATTAAGTTAGTATTCTCAGTATTAATTTTACTTGTAATTTTGGGATTTGTTTTTTGGAACTTGCCTGGAACTTGTCAATTTGGAAATTGTAAATTTAAACAGACCATTGATCAAGTTAAAATTACTACTGAAACAATTATTCCTAAACCAACCACAATTTTAGAATCAGGCGTTCCCGACTATTTTTTAAACAAAACCGCTTTTATTCCCCAAGCCCCCGAGAAAAACTGGGATCAACCTTGGCAAGATACTTGCGAGGAAGCCGCTATTTTAACTGTCAAATATTATTTTGAAAACAAAACCCCAGATATTTCTACTTTATTGACAGACTATAAAGTCTTAATCGATAAATCAAATTCACATGATATTAATTTAGCTAAAATGTCCCAAATTGCTTCAGACTTATACAATTATGATTCCAAAATTATCGACAATCCCAATACCGATACTATTGAAAAATACCTAAGTCGGGGACATATTTTAGTTGTACCCGCCAATGGTAAAACCCTCTATCAGGAAAACAAATATTTTAAAAACGGGGGACCGCTCTATCACAATCTGGTAATTCTGGGCTATGATCATAATAAAAAACAATTTATAGTTCACGATGTTGGCACCCAATTTGGTGCCTATTTTAAATATAGTTATCAGGTTTTAATGGACAGTATCCATGATTTACCACCATCTGGTGACAAAAAAGAAATAAACCAAGGTGTACCACGGCTTTTACTTTTGCTAAAATAGATTATGAAAAACAAAATAATCATTTTAACCTCAGTGCTATTATTATCATCATGTACTCTATTTCCCACCCCGAAAACAAACGATATTGACATTGTCAGCAATCAACCAACCACATTACAAGTTAAACCAACCACAATTATGGATAAAAAAAACGACAACTTAGTTGCCTTGACCCTAAAAGATGGTCAAATAGTAATAAAACTTTATGATCAAGAAACTCCCAATACCGCCAAAACTTTTCGTGACAAAATCAATTCTGGCTTTTATGATGGCTTAACCTTTCACCGTGTTATTCCCGGCTTTATGGCCCAAGGAGGCGATCCTACTGGCACAGGTACTGGTGGTGGTAAGCAAAAATCAGAGCTAAACAACATCCCTTTCAAACGTGGTTCCTTGGGACTGGCTAGAACTGCGCAAACCAATCAAGTTAGCAACGATAGTCAATTTTTTATCTGTTACAATGACACTGGTTGTGCCCATTTAACCAGTGATTACGTCAATTTTGGGCAAGTAGTTTCTGGTCTAGAAGTTTTGGACAAAATTGTTCAGGGTGACAAAATTATAAAAGCAATCAGTACTACCAAATAATATGAAAAAAATAATAATTGCATTATTAATAATTGTCGCCATTGCCTATGGTGGCAAGATGATTTCTAAAATTTCTCTCCCTGATTATCCAGATTCAGAGGCCGATTTAATTTTATACTGGGGCAAAGGTTGCCCTCATTGTGAAAATGTCAAAAAATATATTCGAGAAAATAATTTAGACGATAAAATAAAAATAGCCTATCGCGAAGTATATTATGACAATGGAAATCAAAAAAAACTTGAGGAAACCGTCAAATTTTGTCCCGAAATAGATGTCACCCAAGGTATCGGAGTTCCCCTATCATTCGACCCAAAAGAAAAAAAATGTATATTGGGTGACACTCCAGCCATTGATTGGTTAAAATCAAAAATTACTAATAATTAAATTAAATTTCCCCCCTCTTGTCAAAGAGGGGGTAGGGGGAGATTGAAAATTGAGTAAAAAACAAAAACATCTAAAATTTGGACCCGAATCAGTCATGCGTCTGGTAGTATTTGTAATTTTAGTTTCTCTCGCCATTGGTTATTTTAGCAATTCAAAATCAAATATCACCCTTCCTCAAATTGATTCAAAAGTATTAGGAGATTTTTCGCCAAAAATAAATGAGGCTCAAAAGTGGCTAAATAACGAAATAAATAAATTAAAATCGCAAGCGCTAGATCAGGTTTTCAAAAAAATAAAGTCTAGTATTTTAAAATAAAATGGACGTTTTAAATTTACAAAAACGATTAGCTGAAGTTGAAACCAAATTAAATCTTTCTAATCTAAAAACAGAACAGGAATCACTAAAAATCCAATCAGTTGACCCCAATTTATGGCAAAACCAAAACAAAGCCAGCCTTATAATGCAAGATTTGTCAGACGTTACCAAGACAATAAATCAATTAGAACAGTTTAAATCAGAAATAGACAATTTAATCGAAATAAACAGCCTCCTATTAGCGAAACCAGATGATAACATGCAAAAAGAGCTAGATAGAAATTTAAATAAAATTAACGATGAGCTTGAGCAACTAGAAAATCAAACCTATCTTTCGGGTAAATATGACAAAAATTTTGCTATTTTTTCTATTCATTCTGGACAAGGTGGTACCGAAGCTATGGATTGGGCATCAATTTTACAACGCATGTATCTTCGTTATTTTGACAAAAAAGGTTGGAAATATGAAATGCTTGATATGGTCATGGGTGATGAAGCGGGGATAAAATCAGTTTCATTTAAAGTCTCCGCGCCCTATGCTTATGGCTATCTTTGTCGTGAAGGTGGAGTCCATCGTTTAGTCCGTTTATCTCCATTTAACGCCAATCAACTTCGTCAAACATCTTTTGCTAAAGTCGAGGTTTCTCCAGTAATCAAAGGTAACGATGAATTGGCACCCATAAAACCAGAAGAAGTCGAGTTTACCGCCTATCGTGCCGGTGGCCATGGTGGCCAGAATGTTAACAAAGTTTCTACTGCCGTCCGCATTACCCACATTACCACCGGTTTAGTATTTTCCTGTCAAAGTCAGCGCAGTCAAGAGCAAAATCGTGAGGTAGCGATGGAAATGCTCGCATCAAAATTGTGGGCGCTCGAGCAAGAAAAACGTGCTTCCGAGCAAAAAGATATTAAAGGCGCCAACATAATCGCTGGCTGGGGACATCAAATTCGATCGTATGTTTTACATCCCTACAAAATGGTCAAGGATTTGCGTACACGTTACGAAACTTCACTTACAGATTCAATTTTAGACGGTGATTTAGATGGGTTTATTTTCGCCGAACTTCGACTACTATGACAAAACCCAAACTCACTATAATTCTATTTTTATATTTAATAATAATTTTCCTATTCGTAATTCGTAATTTGAAATTCGTAATTCCCCAGAATTTCCTAATTCTTGGTCTTGACCCCAGAAATGATTTGCTCGAAAAAACCCAAACAACCGACACTATTATATATGCCAATATTTCCCCCAAGTATGATTCGGTTAAACTATTCTCCCTCCCTCGCGATTTGTGGTTTTACCAAAAATCAATAAAAATAAACCAAATATATCCCGATACTTTTGAAAATATTCAAAATAGTTTTAGCCAAATCATCGGTCAAAATATCGATAAAATAATTGTCGTTACTACTCAAAATCTAAATGAAATTGCCGACTTGATTGGTGGAATAGACGTCTATCTTGAGACTGAGCTGAAAGATGTCCAATATCCCAATCAGGCATATATTGACAATCCCAAATCTGGTGCCCCAATTTACAAAACAATTTATTATCCTGTCGGTATTAACCATCTCGATTCCAGCAATATTACTGAATATGTCCGTTCCCGTAAAAGCTCAGAGCTAGCCAGCAACGGTGGTACTGATTTGGGACGGATTGCTCGTCAACAAAAATTATTTGATGTACTATTTACCAAAATTATCAAAACACGCAATCCAAAACAAATATTTAATCTTTATCAATATTTTAATAATAATATTTCACACAATATAACCAAAAAAGACTATTTAAATCTCGGCATAAAAATATTACCAAATATTAATAAACTGAAACTCCAAAAAATCACCATTCCCACCGGTGAAAACCCCAAAACCGATATTATTTATCACCCCCAAAAATTTATCAATCGACAATGGGTTTTTATTACCTCAACTCCAGACCACCAATCACTTAAAAACTTCATCTCCAAATCTTTGCTATACTAAATTTATGGACATACCAAATCTAAATCCCCAAACAAATATTATTAATTCAACCGCCCCCCCCTTGTCAAAACCAATACTCTTTATAATTATTATTTTAACCCTATCTTTGGGTTATTGGGCTTCTCGATTAATTCCAGTTTCAAAAAATTCTTTATTACAAAATCAAAATATCTTAATTACAAATCCAGAAAATCTAACCGAGCCAAATCAAATCGAACCCAACAAGCTATATGGTAATTTATCCAAAGCTTTTAAAGATACTGCTACTGGCACCATTGAAAAAGGTTCTATTAATGGCGAAGGCACCCATATATTAAACCGCCCAGGAGGACTATTTCAGCGAGCCTCACTGACCTCATCTGTTATCGATCTCGACCTTTTTGTGGGGAAAAATGTGGAAATTAAGGGAGAAACTAATGCCTCTACCAAAACTTCCTGGCTTCTTGATGTTGGCACCATCAAAATAATTGATTAAATTATGGAAATAAAATTTGATTCAGTTACCAAAAACTACGGTCCAATTTCAGCCATAAAAGACTTATCTTTTACTGTAACTCAGGGGGATTTCGTCTTTATAACTGGACCATCAGGTTCAGGTAAGTCGACTATTATTAAATTAATCCTTAATCAGATAAAACCCAGTAGTGGTCAAATTCTCGTCAATAATCATAGCCCCAAGACACAATTGGAAATTGATCAAAACCGCCGCAAAATCGGCGTTATTTTCCAAGATTTTCAAATGATTACTGATCTGACAATCGAAGAAAACATTGCTCTAAATCTTGATATTGTTGATTTTGAAAATGATCAGCGGCCATTGGCCATTGATACCGCCCTCAAAAAAATGAAACTTCAAAACCGCCGTTTTCTCTTTCCTAGCCAACTTTCTGGAGGTGAATTGCAACGAGCCTGTTTGGCTCGAGCCATTGCTATCTCTCCTCAACTAATTTTAGCCGATGAGCCAACTGGAAATCTTGATCCCATCAATGCCTGGAATTTAATAAAATATTTGAAACAAGAAAATGAAAAGCGGGGTACAACCATTATTATGACTACTCACCATCTTGACATTGTCAAATCACTTAATAAAAAAGTTATCAAATTAATCAAAGACAACTAAAATGCACCACCTCTCACATACCTGGCGACACCTTAGACGTTCTCCTTTTCAAAGCATAATCGCCTTACTTACCATGACAGTTTCATTTTTTATTTTAACCTCATTTGTATTTTTTAACTCAGGCCTAAATTCGGTTCTTAACCATTTCAACACCAAACCCGAAATTACAATTTTCCTAAAAGATGGTTTGGATAAGCCCACTCTAGAAGCAGCTCAAAATGAAATTGCCACCATCCCCGACATCCGTGAGGTTCGTTATGTTTCCAAAGAAAAAGCCCTAGAGCTTTACAAAGAACTAAATAAAAACAATCCCCTGCTAACCGAAATGGTAACCGCCTCAATCCTCCCTGCCTCATTTGAAGTTTCTGCCTATAACCCCAAGGTTCTTGAGGCGGTAGCCCAAAAATTTACCGCCAAAACGACTTTAGTCGATGAAATTGTCTATCAAAAAGATTTAATTGAATCACTTATGGGTTGGACCAATATGTTAAAAAATTTTGCCATTGTCACAATTTCCTTTTTTGGTTTAGTGGCATTTTTTGTAACTTCTGCTGTCATAGGCTTAAAAATTACCAATCGTAAAGATGAAATCAACACTTCTCGCTTATTAGGGGCTTCACTTTTTTATGTCAAAAAACCATTTTTAATGGAAGGAATAATATATGGTGTTTTTGGTTCAACCGTTGGTTACTTGGCTACCCTATCTATAATTATTTATTTTAAGGCAAAACTAAATACATTTTTCTCCCCCGCTATATTTGTTAGCAACGACCCTGTCTTTTTTTTGACTTGGTTTTTGGTTGAATTGTCTATTGGCTTTGTTGTGGGGCTAGGGACTAGTTTTGTTGTATCCAAACGATATATCAAATGGTAGTCATTTTGTTTCTATTCTATTTCATATTTAGATCACCAATTTATGCAGTAACGGAAGCTGATAGTATTTCAGCCCAAATAGAGATATACGCCACTAAATTAACAGTTCTCCGCAAACAGAAAAATTCTCTTAGCAAAGAATTGGACATTATAAACACTACCTATTCACAAACCGAACTAAAAATAAAACAAACCGAGCTAAGTATTAAAATCTTAACCCAAGAAATTGACATATTAAACCAAGATATTGCCAAACTTGACAATTCAATCAATCAAACCACCCTATATTTACTTGAGCGAATCAAGCAAAGCTATCGACTGTCAAAAAAAATGCCCCCATACGCTTTTATCTTTTCCCACACTTTTAATGACTATCTAAATCAGCACAAATACATTTCCATTGTTCAATTAAATAATCGTCAAAATATTGAAAAAGACGAAACCATGCAACAAAT
>Ga0210044_10000834_pt1 | contig 46737 bp, 44 predicted proteins | sample CryGey13umfilter_2_FD_183959 | JGI IMG/M metagenome (GOLD analysis project Ga0210044, IMG submission 183959) | Groundwater microbial communities from aquifer in Utah, USA - Crystal Geyser 4/9/14 3 um filter (SPAdes) (version 2) | ecosystem: Environmental > Aquatic > Deep subsurface >... | reverse complement strand
TGGCTCAATCGGGCAACGCCAACGCCCGATCAACGCGTTTTTTCAGCTCGGGTCCGGTGAACTGGGTGAGGTCGCCGATCACGCTGCGCCTCAGGGTTTTTTGCGCCGCCACACTCAAAATGGGCTTGAGCACGCCCAGCATCTGGCTGCTGGCAATCAGCGCCAGCGCGCTGTAGCGCTGCGTGGCCACCGACTCGTTGAGGTAGTCAGCCAGTTGCCGGGCGAAGGTGGCCTCGGCCTTGTCATCGGCCTGCGTTCTGGGCTCGAGTTGCGTGCCGGCGTGGGCAGTGCGGCCGTGGCCCTTGGCGGCTGCGCCCGTCAGGTCGCCACCCTCAGCCCGGCCGGTCAGGCTGGCGCGCGGAAAGACAAAGTCGGTCAGCTCAGTGAGTGCGTGGTCTGGCGCGCGCTCGAAGCAGCGCGCCCGTTCGCCATTGGCGATCAATATCCAGGTTTTTTCCATGATGGTCCTCTTGTTGGGTTTGGGTTGATGTTTGGCTCAATACATTGGGGGCATGCCGCCCTCAGGCAGCAATTGCGCGCCCATGTTCTTAAAGCGGTCTTCAAGCTCGATCGACTTGGCCACCAGCACGCCCGAATTCACGATCTGGGGCGGGCCGAAGTCACGCTCCAGAATCACGGTGCGCCCGCGCGGCCCCAATGTGACCTTGACCGCCTTGGCCAGTGCGTCCACGCCGCTGCGGATATTGGCGCGGGCATCGTCGTGGAACAGCAGTTGTTTGGGTTTCATGTTGCATGCTTTCGTGAATGAATGGTGCCCATGCTAGGTCGCTCCAATTGCGGCATGAATGCGAAATCTCAATGGTGCGGACGTTAGGCCGTTCAAAATGAACGACGGTTTGGCAACAAGAAAAAAAAGGGGATGGTCATGAAAAAGTTGGCGAGGATTCTGCTCAGTGGCACTGCCGTTTCGTCGGCGCTGTTGCTGGTCGGCCGCGCCCGACCTGTTGCCCAGGGTTCGCCAAATGAGTTTGCGCCAGTTTGTGGACTTTGTGCTCACGCGCTACGACTGGAACCTGCCGGTGGCCCAAGCTGGTGGCGACAGCGCCGCGCGCGCGGAACTGATCGAACACATCCTGCAGCGCAAGCAGGGCGCGCTCACCATGCCCGTATGGCAGGGCGAACCCCGCGTGAGCGCCCACATAGTTGACCTCTATGCCTACCTGTCGGCGCGCGGCGATGGCACGCAGGGGACGGAGCGGCCGGCGCGCTAGCGCTGTGTGCCGGTCGGCATCGAGTCAAGCCTTGGCATCAGGCCGTGGCCAGTTCCATCTCGGCACGCGCGGCGCGGAAGGCGGCTGCCTTGGGTGCCTCACCCATGGCCAGGCCTTCAGCGCGAACAATGCGCACGTCGGTCACGCCAAAGAAACCAAAGATCACCTTGAGGTAGCTTTCCTGGTGTTCCATGGCTTGGCCGCCTTCGCTGGTGGCATAGGCACCACCGCGGGTGGATGCCACGATCACGGTCTTGCCGGTGGCCAGACCCTGCAGGCCCTTGTCGGTGTAGGTGAAGGTGCGGCCGGGTTGCGCCAGGCGGTCAATCCAGGCCTTGAGTTGGGTCGGGATCGAGAAGTTGTAAAACGGTGCGCCAATCACGATCACGTCGGAGGCCAGGAACTGGCTCACCAGTTGCTCTGAGACGGCATTCTCGGCGCGCTGCGCAGCGGTGGGCTCGGGCTGGGCAATGCCTTTGACGGCGATGGCGTCTGCGCCAAAATGGCTGATTGGGTTGGCCGCCAGGTCAAGGTACTCGACCGTGGTGCCCGGGTGGCCCTTGCGCCATTCGGCGACGATTTCGGCACTGAGTTGGCGCGAAGCGGAATGGGCGCCGAGGATGCTGGAGTCAATGTGCAGTAATTTCATGGTCTGTGCTCTGTTTGGTTAAAGTGCCAAACGGACGTGTCTGGCGATGTGATTATTCTAATTTTGGTCATATTCATTGATAAGTCCCGATAAATGGGAATAATCGTTCCAAATTCAGAACAATAACCATTTTTTAACGATGGGCGCTGGCAGTCAGCCGGACTGCCCTGGCGCCAGTGCGGTCTGCAGCATGTCGATGAATACTCGCGTCTTGATGGGCATCAGCTTGCGTTCCGGAAACACCGCCCAGGCGCTGTGGCTGGGCAAGCACCAGTCAGGCAACACCCGTCGCAATGCGCCGCGGCGAACCTCAGGTGCGGCAAAGTAATCTGGCGCCGCCGCAATACCAGCACCGGCGCAGGCCAGCTTGATCAGCAATTCAGGCGCATTCGCGCTGACCCTGCCCGGTGGTAAACCATGCCAATGCTGGTCACCCTTGGCCAGCATCCAGGTGGCGGCCTCACCATTGTTCTGCAACATCCGGATGGCGTCATGGCGCACCAGATCATCGGGTTCAGCCGGGGCGCCATGCTCGGCCAGATAGTCTGGTGCGGCGTACAAGCCGAACGAAAAATCGGCCAGGCGCCGCGCGGCCAGCGAAGCATCGTCGGGCAAGTTGCCCATGCGCAGCACCACATCAAAGCCTTCGCCCAGCAGGTCCACCCGGCGCGGTGACAAATCAAGCTCCAACTGGATCGCCGGATACAACGCAATGAAGGCGGCCAGCGTGTCGGCGAGCAGCAGGTTGGCAAAGTCGCTGGGCATGGACACCCGCAGACGGCCGCTGGGCGTGGCCTGGCGACGCTCGCTCAGCGCCGTCACCGCCTCCACCTCAGACGCCACCTGGCGCGCATGCTCCAGCAATTGCTGCCCGAACTCGGTCAACGATTGGCGCCGGGTGGTGCGCAGCAGCAAGCGCTCACCCAGGCGCTGCTCCAGCGCAGCCAAGCGCCGCGAGACGGTGGATTTTGGCAAGCCCATGCGCTCAGCGGCGCGGCTAAAACTGCCCAACTCGGCTACGCCGGCGAAGATGAGCAGGTCGTTGGGATCGATATTTGCGCTAGATTGTTCCATCATGGAATCAATCATATCCAATCGAAGGGATTTTCAAACGCATTGTTGTTCAATAAACTGCGCCTGTTGCCATTCACCCAGATCAAGAAAGGACTCCGCATGAACACACCCCTTGCCCAGCAGATCGTGTCGCAGACGCGCACGGTTGAGCAACTGATTGCCGGCCAGGCCACCTCTGACGGCGCGGGCGTCAAACTGACCCGCGTGCTGACGCACAACCTGCAGCACCGGCTGGACCCGTTTCTGATGCTCGATGCCTTTGGCAGCGACCAACCCGACGACTACATTGCCGGCTTTCCCGATCACCCGCACCGAGGTTTCGAGACCATCACCTACATGATTGCCGGGCGCATGTTGCACCGTGACAGCGCCGGCCACGAGGGCTTGCTGGAAAACGGTGGCGTGCAGTGGATGACCGCTGGCAAGGGCGTGATCCACTCCGAAATCCCGCAACAGGAAGAGGGTGTCATGGAGGGCTTTCAGCTCTGGTTGAATCTGCCCAAGCGCGACAAGATGAGCACGCCCTGGTACCGCGATTTCAAGGCCGATGATCTGCCAAAATTTGTAACGGCAGAGGGCGTGGCGGTCACGGTGATTGCGGGTGAAAGCCACGGTGTAAGCGGTGCCGTGACGCGCGACACCACGCAGCCCAACTACCTCGATTTGCACCTGCCCGCAGGCAGCCGCTTCGAGCAGCAACTGCCCGCAAGCCACAACGTTTTTGTCTATGTGTACCGCGGCGAGGTCAGCATCGCTGGCAAGGCCGTGCCGGTGCAGCGCATGGCCATCCTGGCCAATGACGCGCAGGCCGATGGCGTGGTGATCGAGGCGGGCGTGAATGCCAAAGTGCTGCTGGTGTCAGGCCAACCCTTGAGGGAACCCATTGTTCAGTACGGCCCGTTCGTGATGAACTCGCAGGACGAGATTTACCAGGCGCTGAGCGATTTCCGCGATGGACGACTGGGGGAGACGGCTTGAATCAAATTTGCCACCTCATTGTTCACACCTTTTAGGCTAAAGCGACGTGGCAGTGATGTCGATCGTTATGCTGCCATCTGTTGTTGTCGTCACGAACTTGGTGAGGCTTGGTATGCCAGCACTGGTTACGATGGGTGCCTTGACATTGAGGAGTCCACCATGGCTGAGTTGTGTGCGTTAGTTCAAAACCCGACTGTAGACATAAAAGACTTCCTTGCCAAATAGTTGTCTATCCCGCCGCACGAAATATGTTCAAGCGTTTCGCTTCACTGCGTGCCAAAAATCCGATCCCCCGCATCGCCCAGGCCCGGCAAAATATAGCCGTGGCTGTTGAGCTGGCGGTCGATGGCCGCCGTGTAAATGGCCACATCCGGGTGCGCCTCGCGCAGCGCCTTGACGCCTTCGGGGCAGGTCAGCAGGCAGACGAACTTGATTGATTTGGGGTTGAGCACCTTAATGCGCGTGATGGCGGCAATGGCCGAGTGGCCGGTGGCGAGCATCGGGTCCACAACTACCACGTCGCGCTCGGGCATTTCCTGAGGCATCTTGAAGTAATACTCGACCGCTTGCAGAGTTTCGGGGTCGCGGTACAGGCCAATGTGGCCCACGCGCGCACCCGGCACCACGGCCAGAAAGCCGTCCAGTAGCCCGGTGCCTGCGCGCAGGATGGATGCCAGCGCCAGCTTTTTGCCATCGATGACTTTGGCCGTCATTTTTTCCAGCGGGGTCTCAATCTCGACGTCTTGCAGCGGCATGTCGCGCGTGACTTCATAGGCCATCAGCATGGCCAATTCGTTGAGCAGCGTGCGAAAACTGGTGGTGCTGGCGTCTTTACGGCGCATCAGCGTGAGTTTGTGCTGCACGAGTGGGTGGTCGATGACGTGAACCATCGGGTCTTGGGGAGTTGTCATGGGAGGCTTTCAGAGATGTTGAAAAGAAGGTGATGTGGCGTGTGGATGGACTGTGGGGACGACTTCAGTCGTCCATGTTCGACCGAAGTCGAAACCACAAGCAAACACAAATGCCGAGGCAAACTTAGCGTTTGGCACCGCCAAAAATGCCGCCCAGAACGCCGCGAACGATCTGGCGGCCCACGGCACTGCCGATAGAACTGGCGGCGCTTTTAAAGAACTGTTCACCCGCCGAGGTGCGACGGCCGCCGCTACCACCGCCGAGCAGGCTGCCCAAACCGGAGCTGATGCTGTCGAACATGCCGCCACCCTGGGCTGCTGGTGCCTCGTTGGCGCCGGACGCTTGGCTGTCGGCTTGCGCTGCGCGCGCTGCGGCGTGTCCCTTGAGTTTCTCATAGGCAGATTCGCGGTCGAGCGTTTTTTCATAAACCCCGGCGACGATGGAGTCGCTCAGCAGCGTTTGGCGCTGCGCGGGAGTAATCGGCCCGATCTGGCTGGCCGGCGGCAGCACAAAAACGCGCTCGGTCGGGCAGGGGCGGCCTTTGGCGTCCAGAAAGCTGATCAGCGCCTCGCCCACACCGAGCTCGGTGATGGCGGCACCAATGTCGAGCCCGGGATTCGGGCGCATGGTGTCGGCGGCCGACTTGACCGCTTTCTGGTCGCGCGGGGTGAAGGCGCGCAGCGCGTGCTGCACCCGGTTGCCCAACTGGGCCAGCACGCTGTCGGGAATGTCGAGCGGGTTTTGCGTCACAAAATAAACGCCCACGCCCTTGGAGCGCACCAAGCGCACGACCAGCTCGATGCGCTCGATCAGCACCTTGGGCGCATCGTTGAAGAGCAGGTGCGCCTCGTCAAAGAAAAACACCAGTTTGGGCTTGTCCAGATCGCCCACCTCGGGCAGGTTCTCAAAGAGTTCGCTCAGCATCCAGAGCAGAAAGGTGCTGTACAGGCGCGGTGAGTTCATCAGCCGGTCGGCCGCGAGGATGTTGATCAAGCCGCGCCCGGTGCTGTCGGTCTGCATGAAATCGTCGATGTTGAGCATCGGCTCGCCAAAAAACCTGTCGCCGCCCTGCGCCTCGATCTGCATCAGGCCGCGCTGGATGGCACCAATGCTGGCGGCGCTCACATTGCCATACTCGGTGGTGAAGTTCGACGCGTTGTCGCCCACATGCTGGCACATGGCGCGCAGGTCTTTCATGTCGAGCAACATCAGGCCGTTGTCATCGGCGATCTTGAACACCAGTTGCAGCACGCCAGATTGAGTTTCGTTGAGGTTCAACATGCGCCCCAGCAGCAGCGGCCCGAGGTCGCTGACGGTGGCGCGCACCGGGTGGCCCTGCTCGCCAAACACGTCCCACAGTGTGGTGGGAAAGGCACCAAATTCGGGTGTTTCCAGGCCACGCTCGGCAATCACCTTGGCTAGTTTGGGCGTGGCCGAGCCGGGTTGCGAGATGCCGGTCAGGTCGCCCTTGACGTCGGCCATGAAGACCGGCACACCCAGTTTGGAGAAGCCTTCGGCCATGGTTTGCAGGGTGATGGTTTTGCCGGTGCCGGTGGCGCCGGTGATCAGGCCGTGGCGGTTGGCTTTGTCAGGTTGCAGCAGACATTGCGTCTGGCCGTGCTGGGCGATCAGGATGGGTTCGGGCATGGCTGGCTCCAAAAGTACAATTCAGCCGATAGCGTAACGAACTTTTGAAGGATTTCACGTGGCAGGACACAGTAAATGGGCCAATATTCAGCACCGCAAAGGCCGGCAAGACGAGAAACGCGGCAAGATCTGGACCCGCATCATCCGTGAAATCACGGTGGCGGCACGCGCCGGTGGCGGCGACCTTGGCACCAACCCGCGCTTGCGCTTGGCGGTGGACCGGGCCAAGGCGGCCAACATGCCGGCCGACCGCGTCAAGTACAACATCGACAAGGCCACCGGCAGCGTCGAAGGCATCACCTACGAAGAAATTCGCTACGAGGGCTACGGCATTGGCGGCGCGGCCATCATTGTTGACACCATGACCGACAACAAGGTACGCACTGTCGCTGAGGTGCGCCACGCGTTTGCCAAGTTTGGCGGCAACATGGGCACCGAGGGCTCGGTGGCGTTCCAGTTCAAGCACTGCGGCCAGATCATTTTTGCGCCTGGCACCTCGGAGGACAAGGTGATGGAAGTGGCCTTGGAGTCGGGCGCCGAAGACGTGATCAGTGACGACGACGGTGCGATCGAGGTGATTACACCAGTGGCAGACTTTGAAGCCGTCAAGAATGCGCTGGAGGCTGCCGACCTGACACCCGATGCGGCCGAAGTCACCATGCGCGCCGAAAACCCGATCGAACTCACTGGCGACGAAGCAGCGCGCATGCAAAAGCTGCTCGATGCCATTGAAGACCTGGACGACGTGCAAGAGGTTTATCACAACGCCGAACTGGACACTGAATGAAGATTCTGGTCATAGGTGGCGGCGGCCGCGAACACGCCCTCGCCTGGCGCCTGGTGCAGTCGCCCAAAACCCACAAGATTTACCTTGCGCCCGGCAATGGCGGCACGGCGCAGGACGCGCGCTTTGAGAACGTGCCGATGACCGACGTGAATGAGCTGTGCGCCTGGGCGCTGGCGCAAAAAATTGTGCTGACGGTGGTTGGGCCCGAAGTGCCTCTGGCGGCGGGCGTGGTCGATATTTTTCGCAAGCACGGCTTACGCATTTTTGGCCCCACGCAGGCCGCTGCCCAACTGGAAAGCTCCAAGGCTTTTTCCAAGGCCTTCATGAAGCGCCACGCCATTCCAACCGCTGAATTTGAGACTTTTACCGACCCGGTTGCGGCGCATGCCTACATCAACCAAAAAGGCGCACCGATCGTGGTCAAGGCGGACGGCCTGGCCGCTGGCAAGGGCGTGGTGGTGGCCAGCACATTGGCCGAGGCCCATGAAGCGGTGGATTTCATGCTGCTCGACAACGCTTTAGGTGTGGTGCACAACGCCGGGGCCGATGGCGCGGCGGTGCCACGGGTGGTCATTGAAGAATTTTTGCAGGGCGAAGAAGCCAGCTTTATCGTGATGGTGGACGGCAAGAATGTGCTGCCGCTGGCCACCAGCCAGGACCACAAACGCCTGCTTGATGGCGACCAGGGCCCCAACACCGGCGGCATGGGCGCGTATTCGCCAGCACCGGTGGTCACGCCCGACGTGCACGCCCGCGCCATGCGCGACATCATTTTGCCGACGGTGCGCGGCATGGAAAAAGACGGTATTGCCTTTACCGGGTTCTTGTACGCCGGGCTGATGATCGACGCCCAGGGGCAGCCCAAAACGCTCGAATTCAATTGCCGTATGGGCGACCCCGAAACCCAGCCGATCATGATGCGGCTTAAATCTGATCTGGTCGATGTGATGATGGCCGCGACCGAGCCAGGCCCGCACGGCAAGCTCGATCAGGTCGAACTGGAGTGGGACCGCCGCACCGCACTGGGCGTGGTGCTGGCAGCGCACGGCTACCCCATGAGTCCGCGCAAGGGCGACGTCATCAGCGGTGTGCCCGCTGAGGCCGAAGATGCTTGCGTGTTCCACGCCGGTACCGCTTTGCAAGATGGCCAACTGACCACATCGGGCGGCCGAGTGCTGTGTGTCACGGTGCTGGCAGACAACGCCCGCCTGGCGCAGCAGCGCGCCTACGAGGTGGTCATGGGGATTCGGTTTGACGGTATGCAGTACCGTCATGACATTGGCCACCGCGCCATCAAGGGGACGCCAACATGACGACCAGCCACTTGCCGACCGAGGTGGTTGGCGACTACTTGCGAGGCCTGCAGGCCAGCATCACCGGTGCCATTGCTGAACTGGATGGCCAAGCGTTTTTGGTTGATACCTGGCAAAAGCCTGCCGCCGAGACCTTGCAGGGCAGGGGCATCACACAAATTCTGGAAGGCGCCGCCATTTTTGAGCGCGCCGGTTGCGGCTTTTCGCACGTGAGCGGCCCCAGGCTGCCACCTTCGGCCACGCAGCATCGCCCGGAACTTGCAGGCGCGCCGTTCGAGGCCATGGGCGTGTCGCTGGTGTTTCATCCGCGCAATCCCTATGTGCCTACCGTTCACATGAATGTGCGCATGATCTCGGCCAAGGCCCCTGATGGTGCCGTGGTGTGCTGGTTTGGCGGTGGCATGGACCTGACGCCCTACTACGGTTTTGAAGAAGATGCGGTGCATTTTCATCAAACCTGCAAGGCCGCGTTGCAGCCCTTTGGCAACGACAAATACCCGCGTTTCAAGACCTGGTGCGACGAGTATTTTTTTCTGAAGCATCGCAACGAGCCGCGCGGCATCGGCGGTGTATTTTTTGACGACTTCGCAGAGCTTGGCGCCGAGCAAAGCCTGGCCATGATGCAGGCCGTGGGCAATGCGTTTTTGAGTGCCTACCTGCCCATTGTGCTGCGCCGCAAAGACACTCCCTACGGTGAGCGCGAACGTGCTTTCCAGCTTTACCGGCGCGGTCGCTACGTGGAGTTCAACCTGGTGTGGGACCGGGGCACGCACTTCGGCCTGCAGTCGGGCGGTCGCAGTGAATCGATTCTGCTGTCGATGCCGCCGCTGGTGAGCTGGGCCTACCAGCAAGTGCCGGCTGCTGGTACGCCCGAGGCCGAGTTGTACAGCAAGTTTTTGGTGCGCCGCGATTGGGTCTGAAACCAGCCCAGCGCCGACGTATCGGGGTGTTTGGCGGCGCCTTCGACCCGCCGCACCTGGCGCATCGGACCTTGCTGAAAACGGCGCTGACTGAGCTCAAACTCGACGCAATGCGCGTGGTACCCACGGGCGATGCCTGGCATAAATCAAGACCCTTGAGCGCAGCCGCGCATCGCCTCGCCATGGTGCATCTGGCGTTTGACGATGTGCCGCAAATTCAGGTGGATTGTCAGGAAATGGCGCGCAGCGGCCCCAGCTATACCGTGGACACTTTGCGACACATTGCAGCCGCAGAATTTGGTGCCGAATTGTTTTTGATCATGGGCACAGACCAGGCGGTGGCCCTGACCAGTTGGCACGATTGGCGGGCTATTTTGCAAATAGCTATAATTTGTGTAGCTGCTCGCGCTCAATCATCCGATGATCAAGCATTAAATAGTAGCGCCGTGTTCGATGCTGAAAAGTTGTTTCCTGAACGGTTTTTGCATCTGTCCATGCCCGCCACACCCGTGAGTGCCACCCAAATTCGCAACATGATCGCCAACGGGCAACCGGTGCAAACACTGGTGTCCGAGCCCGTTGCGCGTTATATTGCCGAACATCACCTCTACCTTTCACATTGATGACTACCCAAACCACTGCACCCAGCAAAGCCAAAAAACCTGCCAAAGCAGATACCAAGTCTGTCACGTCAGCGGCAAGCAAATCCTTGATAAAACCCGTGACCAAGCTTGCAACAGCCATGGCAGAAAAAAAAGACATCCAGAAATTGCAGCGCGCCGTCGTAGATGGCCTGGAAGACGTCAAGGCGCAAGACATTGTGGTGTTTGACACCGAGCATCTCTCGTCCCTTTTTGAGCGCGTCATTGTGGCCTCGGGCACATCCAACCGGCAGACCAAGGCGCTGGCCATGAGCGTGATCGACGCAGTGCGCGAGGCGGGTTTTCCCAAGCCGCGCGTCGAGGGCGAAGCCAATGGCGAGTGGATCATTGTGGACTGTGGCCAGGCCGTGGTGCATGTGATGCAACCCACCTACCGCACGTACTACAACCTGGAAGAACTCTGGGGCGAAAAACCGGTGCGACTCAAGTTTGGTGCAGCCAAACCCGTGCTGGCTGACCAGGCCAAAGTTGGCAAGGCCGATGCCAAGGAAGCTGCCAAGCCGGTGGCGAGCTTGCGCCGTTCCAGCGCCGCTAAAAAAGGCGTGGAAGAAGCCTTCCCGTCACGGGCGCAGATGGCCAAAACGGCAGCAAGCCAAGCGGCGGCGGCCAAAAAAGCAGCTGCAAAAACTGCTGCGACCAAAGCTGCAACACCCAAGCGGGCGGCATCAGGCACGGCACCGGTGGCCAAGCCCCGCCTCAAAACCCTGGTGGTCAATGCACCAGTCAAACCGGCTGCCAAAAAAGCAGTTGCCAAAAAGAGCCCTGTCAAAAAAGCGCCTGCCAAGAAGACGGCCGAGCGCAAAGCCTGACGCTACCCTGTGCGGCTGCTGATTGTTGCCGTTGGCCAGCGCGTTCCCGACTGGGCGCAAACGGCCTGGGACGATTACGCCAAGCGCTTTCCTTTTGAGCTCAAGGTCGAGCTCAAGGCCGTCAAAACCGAGCCCCGTGCCTCCAAAGCACTCGACACCTTGCTGGCGGCAGAGCGCGCGCGCATTGAAGCTGCCATCCCCAAAGGTTTCAGAGTGGTGGCGCTGGACGAGCGCGGCACGGCGTTAACTACCATGGCGCTAGCGCAAAAACTGGAAAACTGGCAGTTGTCGGGTGACGACGTCGCGCTGGTGATTGGCGGGCCCGACGGGCTTGACCCCGCTTTCAGGCAAGCCGCGCATGAGCGCATTCGGCTGTCAGACCTGACGCTGCCGCATGCCATGGTGCGCGTGCTGCTGATTGAACAGCTTTACCGCGCTTGGTCGATCAATGCCAACCACCCGTACCACCGCGAGTAATTAATCAAAGCCATGCAAGAAGACATTTTGATCAATTGGTCGCCGCAGGAAACCCGGGTAGCGGTGGTGGAAAGTGGCGTGCTGCAAGAGCTTCATGTGGAACGCACGCTCGAGCGCGGGCTGGTCGGCAACGTTTATCTGGGCAAGGTGGCGCGCGTGCTACCGGGCATGCAGTCGGCGTTCATCGACATTGGGCTGGAGCGGGCGGCGTTTTTGCATGTGGCCGACGTCTGGCATGCGCCGCTGGAGGGCGAGACGATTTCGGCAGCGCGCAGCGCAGCGATGCAAATTCCCATTGAAAAGCAGGTGTTTGAAGGCCAGAGCCTGATGGTGCAGGTGATCAAGGACCCGATTGGCACCAAGGGCGCACGGCTGTCAACGCAGATCAGCATCGCCGGGCGCATGCTGGTATTTTTGCCGCAGGACGATCACCTGGGCGTGTCGCAAAAAATCCCATCCGAGCAGCGCAACGAGTTGCGTCGACGCTTGCAGGTGCTGGTGGGAGAGCAGGGTGGCGGTTTTATTTTGCGCACCAATGGCGAAGATGCCACAGACCAGGAACTGGCCGACGACATCGCCTACCTGCGCAAAGCCTGGGCGCGCATTCGCGCGGCGGCCACACGGCTGCCCGCCACGTCGTTGCTGCATCAGGACTTGAGCTTGTTGCAGCGCGTGCTGCGCGACCTGACCACCGAGTTCACCCAATGCATCAAGGTCGATTCGCTGGAGCAGTTTGCCGTGATGCAGGCCTTTGGCCACGAGTTCATGCCCGCTGCAGCGCAAAAGCTGGTGCATTACAAGGGCGAGCGGCCGATTTTTGACCTGTATGCCATCGACGAGGAAATTGCCAAGGCGCTGGGGCGGCGCGTTGACTTGAAGTCAGGCGGCTATTTGATCGTGGACCAGACCGAGGCGCTGACCACAGTCGATGTGAACACCGGCGGCTTTGTCGGTGCCCGCAACTTCGACGACACCATTTTCAAGACCAACCTGGAAGCCGCGCAGGCCATTGCTCGCCAACTGCGCTTGCGCAACCTGGGCGGCATCATCATTGTCGACTTCATCGACATGACGCCCGACGAGCATCGCGAAGCGGTGCTGGCCGAAATTCGCAAGCAACTGGCGCGCGACCGGGTCAAAACCATGTGCGGCGGTTTTTCGCAACTTGGGCTGGTGGAAATGACGCGCAAGCGCACCCGCGAGTCGCTGGCGCATGTGCTATGCGAGGCCTGTCCGCTGTGCCAGGGCAAGGGCATTGTGAAAACCGCGCGCAGTGTGGCCTACGATATTTTTCGCGAGATATTGCGCGAAGCGCGCCAGTTCAACCCCAGGGAGTTCCGCGTGGTGGCGTCGCCCAAGGTGATCGAGTTATTTCTCGACGAAGAGAGCCAGCACCTGGCTGGCCTGAGCGAGTTCATCGGCAAGCCGGTGTCGCTGCAGAGCGAGAGCGCCATGGGGCAGGAGCAGTACGATATCGTGTTGCTGTGAAGGCTCGCATCTGTGCCTACGGAAACTGACACGAGTTCAACAAACCTGAATTTTCAATGTAGATATCGCTTCAATAACGGTTACAGAAAATTTGAAACATGTTTTGGTCAACCTCATGAAGCTAAACAGTACGCAGCTCTATCTACGTCTTCTCGGTTACGTTAAACCTTATTGGCGCATCTTTGCCCTGTCCATTTTGGGTATGGCCATAACGGCAGCAACTGAACCGCTGCTGCCAGCTTTGCTCAAGCCCATGCTGGACGGTGCGTTCATCCAGAAGGACAATACCGTCATCAAATTTGCGCCACTGATCATTTTGTTGATTTTCTTCGTGCGCGGTGTTGCCTCTTTCGTGGGAACTTATGCCATCGCGTGGGTGGGTAACAAGGTCGTGATGGATTTGCGTGAAAAAATGTTTCATAAGCTACTGACGTTGCCCACACAGTTTTATGACGACCATGCCACTGGCAATTTGATCTCCAAACTCACCTTTGATGTGGCGCAGGTGACCGCCGCTGCGACCAGTGTGGTTACCGTTGCGGTGCGTGACACCATCATCATTGTTGGCCTGCTCGGCTGGCTGTTCTATTTGAACTGGGAACTGACATTACTCAGTTTGGTGATGGTGCCTGTCATTACTTTCATACTGAAAATCATCAACGCGAGATTACGCAACGCCAGCCGCGATTCACAACAATCGATGGGCGACATCACGCAGGTGATAGAGGAGAGCGTTGCCGCACACAAAGTAGTCAAGCTGTTTGGCGGGCAACACTATGAGAGCAGTCGTTTTGGCGACCAGGTCAACTGGGTGCGACGCCACAACATGAAGCAGGCCATGGCAGCTGCCAGCAATGTGCCGATCGTCCAGATGATTGCTTCCGTGGCATTGGCAGTCATCGTTTACCTCGCCACCTTGCAATCTGCCAACGATCAAACCACCGTAGGCGGATTCCTCTCGTTCATCGCTGCCATGCTGATGCTCACTGCGCCAATCAAGCGCCTGACAGGTGTGAGTGAGCATCTGCAACGCGGTTTAGCGGCTTCAGAAAGCGTATTTGAATTGCTTGATACACCCGGTGAAATCAATGCCGGCAAGATCGACATAGGCCGCGCCCAGGGCTGCATCGAGTTTGAGCATGTCAGCCTGTCCTATGAGCACGACGAAAGGCTGGCACTGCGCGACATTTGTCTGAAAATTCCAGCAGGACAAGCAGTCGCCCTGGTGGGCGCATCCGGCAGCGGCAAAAGTACGCTGGCGAATCTGGTGCCCCGCTTCTATTTGCCTGATAGCGGCCGCATCATGCTGGACGGTCTTGACCTTGCAGAGCTCTCGCTATCAAGCCTGCGAGCGAACATTGCATTGGTAAGCCAAGAAGTTGTGCTGTTCAACAATACAGTTGCCGCCAATATCGCCTATGGCCAGATGCGTGAAGTACCCGAGGCAGAGATCATTGCCGCAGCACAAGCCGCGCACGCGATGGAGTTCATCAGCGAGATGCCGCAGGGCTTGCAAACACTCGTGGGTGAGCGCGGTGTCAAACTATCTGGTGGGCAACGTCAACGCATTGCCATTGCACGCGCCATTCTTAAAAATGCGCCCATTCTTATCCTTGACGAAGCTACGTCCGCGTTGGACAGCGAATCAGAACGTCATGTGCAAGCCGCATTGGAAACCCTGATGCAAGGGCGTACGTCATTGGTGATTGCGCACCGCTTGTCTACCATCGAAAAAGCAGACTGCATCGTCGTGTTGCAAAAAGGTGAAGTCGTTGAGACTGGAACCCACAGTCAATTGCTGGCCAGGAATGGGGTGTATGCGCAGTTACATCACATTCAGTTTGGATCTGCTGACCAACTGCAAGATTCGCCATAGTTAGTGTCAAAATTACGCCAATGAAATCAACGCTTTCCGTTATTATCATCGTAAAAAATGAAGAGCATGATATTCGAGATTGTCTTGAATCCATTACTTGGGCTAACGAAATTGTTGTGTTGGATTCAGGTAGTGTTGATAATACTTTGTCAATTGCCAAAGAATATACTGAAAAAGTATACACATCGACTGACTGGCAAGGGTTTGGAATCCAAAAAAATCGGGCTTTGGCCTATGCCACCTGTGATTGGGTTTTATCGCTGGATGCTGATGAACGCGTGAGCGATGTTTTGCATCAGGAAATTGCAAATGCGATTCAATCTACGAACATTGCTATCTACAAATTACCAAGACTCTCAAGTTATTGCGGAAAATTCATCCGGCATTCTGGTTGGTGGCCAGATTATGTGACGCGGCTATTCAAGCGTGGAGAAGCTTCTTTTAGTAATGATCTTGTCCATGAGCGTCTTGTTTTTCAGGGTGAGTCAGCTAAATTGACGGAACCCTTATTTCATGTGACTTACAAGGATCTGGAAGAAGTCATTTCAAAAATCAATCAATACTCAACGCTTGGTGCCAAAAATAGTTATCAAAAAGGCAAACGTGGAGGTTTGACATCTGCCATTGCACATGGCTTTTGGGCTTTCGTAAGGACTTATGTTTTGAGGGCTGGTTTTTTAGATGGTGCTGAAGGATTGATGTTGGCAATCTCAAATGCCGAAGCAACTTATTACCGGTATTTAAAATTATTTTATTTGTCAAAATAAAATAATTTATGCACATGAAAGCAAATATGCCAGCGCATGATTGCCATTTTTGGGAGTTGTAGGTCAAAAATCCCCAACTTGATGCGGGGGATTTTCATCCCATCGGGCAGGTTCGACTGATTAGCGCGCCAACTCGGCGGAGGTGGGTTTCAACATGCCCAGCGCAGCGTCGATCACGCGGGCCGAGGGCATCTCCTGTAGGCAACGACTCCAGCTCGCCAGATGGCGGTCACAGCCTTCCAGTCGGCACGGTACACATTCGCCGCTTCCTTGCAGCAGCATGACGTTGCCGTGTCGGGCGCTTCCGACCATCCGCCAGGGGCTGTCGATCACGTCGCGACCGCTCGGCCAGGGGCCCCACTTGACCGGGTTCGACGGGCCGAACAGGGCCACCGTCGGAATTCCACAGGCCGCCGCAAGGTGGGTCACCGCCGTGTCAGGGCCGACAAATAACTCGGCCTGACGCAGCAGATCGGCGGTCTGCGCCAGCGACAGTTGCCCGGCCAGGCAAAGCGCGCCGCTGGCGGCGGCCAGGCGCTGGCAATAGCCGACTTCCTCCGCGTCGCTGCTGCCTGTCAACACGACCTGGAAACCTCGGCCTTGCAGCGCCTGCGCCAAGGCGACCCAGCCTGCCTCGGTCCACATCTTGTAATTGAACTTTGGAAAGGGATGCAACACCGCGAAAGCTTGCCTGATTTCAGATGGCAAGCTGCCGCCAGCTGTTGGCGGCACCACTTCTGGACATCGCGCGACGTTGACCAGGTCGGCCAGCTGCAGCCCCATTGACACCGTATGGGTATTGATGTCGTCAAAGCGCACGGCGCTGTCCATAAGGCGCAGCTTGACCGTGATTTCGTCAGCCGCCAGCATTCCCAGATGACGCCGCGACGCGGCCCAGGCGTAGAGTCGGGCGCGGTCGGAAGGCACACAGGAAAACGAAAGATCGTAGCGATTCCACAACTGTCGCAACTCGCGCCAGCGCACCATTTTGGTCGAACGCTCGGGGACTACGATCAGCTCGTCCAAGTCGGGATTACCTTCCAATACGCCTGCTGTGCCGCGAAAAACCAGTGCATCTATTTGCGCCTGTGGCCATGCTCGCCGCAATGAGCGAATCAGCGGCGTGACCAGCAAAACGTCGCCGATGCGGCGTGTGCAGACGACAAGCAGGCGTTGGGTATCTGGTGTTGGCATTGAGAACTGACGATAAGGCCGCTTCGTTATAATTTTACAATTCTGCCACGCTGCCCTAAATGCCCAAGCTCTATATCGACGAATTTGTCGGTGTTTCCAATCGCCTCGAAACCTTGCCGCTGGCCTTCGCCATTCAAGAAGCATACGGGCATCAAATCATCCTTGACTGGCACGAACTAGATTCGTTTACGGTCGCTGGAACCACACGCGGTAAGGTGGGGCTGCTTGCCCGCATTGGCGCCCAGCGCATTCGCCATTGCGACCGCGCATTGTTTGACACGCTGCGCGACAAGAAAATCATCTTGCGTTCGCTTGACGGCCCCGACGAGCTGCTGAACCCGATTTATCTCGAAACCGCACGTCGGATCAAAATCGCGCAGCCGTTGGCCGAAAGCATCCGGCGAAGTTTTTCGGCGCTCAAGGGTCGCCCGGTAGTCGGTGTTCATGTCCGCCACGGCGACTACGAACTCGGCGACGAAAACACCTACCGCGTCGATCGCGAGTGGCCTGCGGTGCCGGTTTGGTGGTACGCCGAAACCATGCGCGCGATCAAGCGGGTGCAGCCCGACGTTGCCTTCTTCCTGTCCTCGACGGGAGACCCGCGCGCTTTCCGCGAACTCTACGACGGTCTCGATGTGATCAGCCTCGACGCCTTGTCAACGTACACCTACAAGGGCGCCGGCCACGCCTCGACAGTCAATCCGGTCGCCGATATGTTCGCGCTGGGTTGTTGCCCGGTGATCCTGGCCACGCCGATTTCCGGTTATTCGCACTGGGCGGCCAACGTCTTTGGCAACGCCAGCGACTGCATCGTGCCGCTGCCCGGGGCCACTCGCGACGACCCGCGGCGCGGCAAGGTTCGCCTTCACGGCGCGCGGCTGCCGCGCTGGCGTGCTGCTGGCTACACCGGCAGCGACACCCTTGACCTTGGTGGCCAGTTCGCCGACATTGACTTCGGACGCCCGGCCGATCTGGACTGGCTGTGAGTTCGACTGGGTTGCGCCGCGTCCTGTTCAGCGAAAGCTCACCCAACCTCGGCGGCCAGGAACTGCAACTGCTGGCGCAGGCCGCCAGCCTGCCGATGCGCGGCATCGAGACCCTGATCCTGTGCCGCCACAACAGCCGCCTCGCCACCGTTGCTGCGGCGCGCGGAATCGCCACCGTGGCGATTCCTTTTCGAAACAGCTTGCACCTGCCAAGCATTGCCGGCGTGCGGCGCGTACTGCAATCGTTCCGGCCCGATGCGTTGATTTGCCACAGTGGCCACGACGCCAACAACGGCGCGCTGGCGGCGCGGCTGGTTCCCGACCGGCCAGCCCTACTGCGCGCCCGCACCTACCAGCACGACCAGCCCAATGCCTGGACCTACAACCACCTGTTCGATCGCACGCTGGTGCCCAGCAACGAGATGCGCCAGCGCCTGCTGGCAAACCGCGCGATTGATCCGCAACGTATTCACCTGCTTTATCCTGGCATCGATTTCGCAGCAATCGCACGGCGCAGCCAGGAAGCCTTGCCCGCAGCGATCATACAAGCCCTCGCTGCTCTGCCGTGCCCGCTGATCGTGCAGGCTGCGATGCTGCGGCCGGAAAAAGGGCACGCGCTGATGCTCGACGTGCTGGCCACGCTCAAGCAGCGCGGCCAAATCATAGGTTTTGCAATCGCCGGCGAAGGCGAATTGAAAGTTCAGCTACAGCAACAGGTCGCCCGTCTGGGCCTCGGCCAACAGGTCGCCTTTCTAGGTATGGTCGACAACATTCCGGCGGTCTATACCCGCGCTGCGCTGGTGGTTGTGCCCTCGTCCTACGAACCGCTCGGCATGTCTCAGATCGAGGCCCTCTCGCTCGGCATCCCAGTCGTCGTCAGCGATGTCGGCGGTATCCCGGAAACCGTACGGCATCAGGAAACCGGGCTGATCACGCCCTCCGGCGACGGTGCGGCGTGGACCGCCGCCATTGATCGCGCCTTGACCGCGCCCGAAGCGATGCGGGCCCTGGCCCAAGCCGGTAGCGCCGATGTATTGCGCCGCTTCGGTCTGCAAATCAATCTTGACCAACTGATCGCCCATATTGCGGCCTGCCGCTCCCCAAAATGACCACGCGGACCAGTTCTGCCCAAACCTCGTGGCACGAAAACGCCGCCGACCTCTCCCAATCCACCGCACCGACGATGTCCATTACGCTCACTCCAGCCCCTTCGCTCGCCACCCGAATTTTTCCGGTTGCAAGCGTTCTGCTCGGCCTGTCGCTGCCGATTTCCACTGCACTCGACAATCTGCTGCTCTTTGTGATGCTGATCAGCTGGCTGCTCTGCGGCGAGTGGCAAAACAAGTGGGTGAACCTGCGCACCAATCTGCTGAGCTGGGTGCTGCTGGTCTTCCTGCTGCTCGTCGCGCTCGGCACGGCATGGGGTTACGGTAACGCCGCCGAGCGCTTGCGTTATTTCAACAAATATGCTGTCTTGATGCTGCCGCTGGCACTGATCGCGCTGCCTCTGACCGACGCACAAAAGCGGCGCGCTGCCGCCGCCTTCGGCCTGGGTATCCTGCTGACACTCGCTCTCTCCTACGCTATGTGGGCCGGCGTCGATTTGCCCGATTGGCTGAGCAAGAACAACGATGCCAGCAACCCGGTGGTTTTCAAGTTGCACATCACGCACAGTTTCTTCGTCGCGCTCGGCGCCTTTATGTTTTTCGTCGGTGCGTTGCATGCCCGTGATCGACGCTGGCGCTGGGGGCTGGGATTTGCTGCGGCGCTGGCGGTGGTCAATCTTTTAATGGTGCAGGGACGAACCGGACAATTGGTCTTGCTGGTACTCACCGGGTATGTGTTCATTAGACGCTTCCGCTGGCGCGGCGCGATCGTCGCCGGCGCCGTGATCGCCGCAGCGGGGATCGTCGTCTCGCAGTTGCCGGGCGTTCCGGTGTTGGCCAGATACAGCGACGGCATTAAGGAAATCCAGAACTGGCAATACGGGAACAAGGACCAAAGTTCGATGGGTCTGCGCATGCAATACGCTGCTACCAGCCTGCGCATCATTGCCGAGCATCCTCTGATTGGCGTCGGCACCGGTGGCTTCGAATATGCCTACAGTCAACAGGTTGCTGGTACTGCAGCACAAGCTTCCAACAATCCCCACAATCAGTATCTGCTGACAACTGCCCAGCTGGGTTTGCCCGGATTGATTTTGCTGCTCGCGATATTCGTGGTGCTCTGGCGGACAGCACGTCGACTGCCGTTGGCTGAACAAGTGTTGACGCGTGGGCTGGTGCTGGCGTATCTGGTTGGCAACCTGTTCAATTCCTTCTTGCTCGACCACGCTGAAAAGCTGCTTTTCGCCTGGGCGGTTGGCCTACTTTTTTCGGGTCTTCCGGCTCGCAGGAAAAGCGCCAACCAATCGAGATAGCGGCGCTCTGTCCATAGCATTGCTTTTGCGCCACAGAGGTTTTTCATCTTTTGCATAAGGATGCCAACCGTAACAATGCGTCACAAAATGCCCAAATTGTCAGGGAGCGTGTTACAACCGCTGATCACCCGATCGACCTTGGGTTATTCTCAGGATCGTGCCGCTAACGATGTTGTGCTGACCAGACTGTAATAATGAACCGATGATTAAACGTTACTTTTGCTATTTCTTAAGCTGCTTTGTATGTCTTCCGGCTCTCGCCCAATTCCGCATCGAAGTCTCCGGTGTGGGCCTGACGCAGGTGCCCGTGGTGATTGCACCTTTCAAGGGCCAGGAGGCGCTGCCGCAAAAAATATCGGACATCATCAAGGCTGATCTGGAGCGTAGCGGCCAGTTTCGCGTGATCACGCCTCCGGCCGGTGCGTTTGATGAGTCGTCCCGTCCTGAGCTGTCGTTCTTGCGTCAGGCGGGTGCCGATGCCTTTGCCTCGGGCAGTGTGGCCAGACTGGCTGATGGTCGATTTGATGTGCGGTTTCGTTTGTGGGACGTGGTCAAGGGCCAGGATTTGGGTGGTCGCAGTTTTGCCGTCAACGCAACGGATTTGCGCTTGGCCGCGCATCGGGTGGCCGATGATATCTATGAAAAGCTGACCGGCGACAAGGGCGTGTTTTCCACTCGCATTGCCTATGTGACCAAGGTGGGTCAGCGCTACCAGCTGTGGGTGGCCGATGCCGATGGCGAAAGTGCCCAGTCGGCGCTGGCCAGCCCGGAGCCCATCATCTCGCCCGCCTGGTCGCCTGATGGCAATCAACTGGCTTATGTGTCGTTTGAGTCACGCAAACCGGTGGTGTATGTGCACAACGTGAGCACCGGCAAGCGCCGCTTGATCGCCAACTTCAAGGGTTCCAACAGTGCACCAACTTGGTCGCCTGATGGCACCACCTTGGCCTTGACGCTCAGTCGCGATGGTGGTTCCCAGTTGTTTTTGTTGTCAGCTGCAGGCGGCGAGCCGCGTCGCTTGATGCAGTCCCCCAGCATCGATACCGAACCCGTGTTTTCGCCCGACGGTAAACACATTTACTTCGTCAGTGATCGGGGTGGCTCGCCCCAGGTGTACCGGGTTGCCGCAACCGGACAGGGGGCTGAACGAGTCACTTTTACCGGTAATTACAACATTTCACCGGCCATCAGCCAGGACGGTCGCTGGCTCGCTTACATTTCGAGGGTGGGCGGTGCTTTCATGCTGCATGTGATGAGTCTGGCGGATGGTGCCGTGACTGCCATTACGGATTCTGCGGCCGATGAAAGCCCAAGTTTTTCACCCAATGGCAAGATGCTGGTGTATGCAACCCAACAGCAGGGTCGTGAGGCGCTCATGACGAGCACGCTTGATGGCAAGGTCAAGGCCAGGCTCAGCGGGCAGCAAGGTGATATCCGCGAGCCGCATTGGGGCCCCTTTTTTAATTAACAGTATTGGAGTTTCAGTATGAAAAATTTTATTTTGGCTGGTTTGTTGTCGATTTTTTTGGCGGCCTGCGGAAGCTCGGTACCGCTCAATGACGTGCCTGTGGCAGATGCCACCGCTAAAGCGGTAGGCGCTGATTCGGGGGCGGCTGGTTCCGGCGTGCAGGGGAGTGGCGTGGCGCCGGTGGATTTGGGCACTTCGCCTGATCAAGCTCAAGGGGCGCTGGCTTCCAATGAATCCCGTGTGGTTTATTTTGACTACGACAGCTTTGTCGTCAAGCCTGAGTTTCAGTCGTTGATCGCCGCGCATGCCAAGCAGTTGCGCGCTCAACCAACCCGCAGGGTGGCCCTTGAAGGTCATACCGATGAGCGCGGCGGACGCGAGTACAACCTGGCTTTGGGCCAGAAGCGGGCCGATGCGGTGCGCAACGCGCTGTCGATTTTGGGCGTTTCTCAAAACCAGATGGAGGCCGTGAGTTTTGGTAAAGAAAAACCTGCGGCGGCTGGCTTTGATGAAGCGGCCCTTGCCCAAAATCGACGTGTCGAAATTCGTTATCCATGAAATGGGCTCCAAGAATGCCAATGCTGTTTTCCAAGTCGTCTGTCGTTCTTCTGATTTGTTTGTTTTCGTTCAGCGGGCTGCATGCGGCCTTGTTCGAGGATGACGACGCGCGCAAGGCGATCCTTGATTTACGTCAGCGCGTGGAAGTCATGCGAGCCGATGCCGAGCGGGCACGTCAGACATCAAACCAGGAGTTGACAAGCCTCGGCCAGAGCATGCTCGAGTTGCAACGCCAGATCGAGATACTCAAGGCCGAGATTGCAGTTCTGCGCGGCAGCAATGAGCAGATCATGCGTGAATTGGCTGAAACCCAACGCCAGCAAAAAGACCAGTTGCAGGCCATGCAAGCGCGTTTCAGCAAACTTGAGCCAGTGACAGTTCAACTCGATGGCGTTGAGTTCGTGGCTGATCAAGCCGAAACTGCCGACTATGAAGCGGCTTTGACGGTCTTTCGAAATGGCGATTTCGCCACTGCGCAGAGCCTCTTTTCGCGCTTTGTGACAAGCTACCCCGCCAGTGGTTATGTGGTTCCCTCATTATTCTGGCTGGGCAATGCCCAGTACGCAACGCGTGACTATAAGGGGGCGATGGCTAATTTCCGCGCCCTGATCGCCAAGGACCCTGAGCATGTGCGTGCGCCCGAGGCTGTGTTGTCGATCGCCAATTGCCAATTGGAGTTAAAAGACAGCAAGGGCGCTCGAAAAACGCTGTCCGATTTGGTCAAGGCTTATCCGCAGTCAGAGGCAGCTGTTGCTGCTAGAGAGCGTCTTGCGACGCTTAAATGACTGTCATGACAGGCATGACAGGCGTGCTTGATCGCCGTTTTGGTGGACTTGATCGCTTGTTTGGCGTTTCTGGCGCACAGCAGATTCGGCAAGCGCATGTGGCTATCGTGGGTTTGGGTGGCGTGGGTTCATGGGTTGCAGAAGCCTTGGCACGCAGCGGTGTGGGTTACCTCACCCTGATCGACTTTGATCAGGTCGCAGAATCCAACATCAATCGCCAGATTCAGGCAATAAAAAGCAGCTTAGGCCAGGCCAAGGTGGAAGCCATGCGCGAACGTATCGTCTCCTATTTTCCGGAGTGCCATGTAACGTGCGTTGAAGCATTTGCCGAGCCGGACAATTGGCCGGCTATTTTGCCTGCCGGGGTGAACGCCGTGGTTGACGCCTGCGATCAAGTCAGAGTCAAAACCGCAATGGCCGCTTGGGCCCGCAAGACGGGGACGCTACATGTGATGGTGGGCGCAGCGGGCGGCAAGCGCCACGCCGAAAGGGTTTCGGTGGCGGACGTGTTGGATGTGACGCACGACCCCTTGCTGGCCAAGGTGCGCTACCAGTTGCGCAAAGAATTTCCAACCATGGGTATGAGAAAAAAACTGGGCGTCACCTGCATCTACAGTCCGGAGGCGGTCGCTCCACCCGACGCCTCTTGTGGCGTGGCTGGAGATGGCAGCCTGAATTGCCATGGTTTTGGCTCATTGGTGACGGTGACAGCGAGCTTTGGGTTCTGCGCAGCAGGTGTTATTATGAACAACTTGAGCACTTTGAAACTTAAACAAAGCTGAAATTGTTTATAATCTGAGGCTTGCCAAAACGCAACTTTCATTGCGTAAGGGATGTTAGCTCAGTTGGTAGAGCAGCGGACTTTTAATCCGTTTGTCGTGGGTTCGACCCCCGCACATCCCACCAGATTATTCTGAAGCCCGATCTTTACCGGTCGGGCTTTTTTATTGGGTCTTGCAAGTCGTAATATTCAGGGTCTCAAGAAAATATCATGTCTGCCATCCTCTCAACCCTGAACGAAGACCTGGGTGCTGACCGTCAGGTTGCCCAGTTGCGCATTCCGCCGCATTCGATTGAGGCTGAATCCAGCGTGCTGGGCAGCCTGTTGCTGGACAACGCCGCCTGGGACCGGGTCAGCGATGTGATCAGCGAAAACGACTTTTACCGTTTTGAGCACCGTCAGGTGTTTGCCGCACTCAGTTTGTTGATCAATACGGGCAAGCCGGCTGACGTTATTACCGTCTATGAGCAGTTGCAGAGTTCCGGCAAAGCCGAGGAAATCGGTGGCCTGCTTTACCTGAATGCCCTGGCGCAATACGTGCCCAGTACCGGCAATATTCGCCGCTACGCCGAGATCGTTCGCGAACGTTCCATCTTGCGAAAACTGGTGTCCACCAGTGAAGAAATTTCAGCCAATGCCTTCAACCCCAAAGGCCGGCCCGTGGCAGCGATACTGGACGAGGCCGAGCAGAAAATCTTCAACATTGGCGAGGAGGGCGCGCGCACCAAGCAGGGTTTTCAGACCATGGACACGCTGGTGGTCGAGTTGCTCGACCGGGTCCAGGAAATGGCCGACAACCCCAACGATGTGACTGGCGTGCCCACTGGTTTTTACGATCTTGACCGATTGACGGCCGGCCTGCAAGGCGGCGACCTGATCGTACTGGCGGCTCGCCCATCGATGGGCAAAACGGCTTTGGCTATCAACATTGCCGAGCATGTGGCCTTGAATGAAGGTTTGCCGGTGGCGGTGTTTTCGATGGAAATGGGCGCGGCCCAGTTGGCGGTGCGCATTGTGGGTTCGATTGGCCGCATCGACCAGGGCCATCTGCGCACCGGTAAGTTGACCGACGATGAATGGCCGCGTCTGTCGGAGGCCATCGAAAAACTGCGCACCATCTCGCTGCACATTGACGAAACTGCTGGACTCACGTCCAGCGAGTTGCGCGCCAATGCGCGCAGGTTGTCGCGCCAATGCGGTCAGTTGGGCCTGATCGTAGTGGACTATTTGCAGTTGATGAGCGGCTCCAACGGCAGCGACGGTGAAAACCGCGCCACCGAACTGGGTGAGATTTCGCGCGGCCTGAAGATGCTGGCCAAGGAGCTCAAATGCCCGGTGATGGCGCTCTCGCAGCTCAACCGCAGCGTGGAAACCCGCCCTGACAAACGCCCCATGATGAGCGATTTGCGTGAGTCGGGCGCCATCGAGCAGGATGCCGACATCATCATGTTCATCTACCGCGACGAGTACTACACCAAGGACGCCTGTAAGGAGCCTGGCGTGGCCGAGGTCATCATCGCCAAGCAGCGCAACGGCCCGACTGGGGTGGTCAAACTGGCGTTCTTGAACAAGATCACCAAGTTCGAGTCGCTGGCCAATGGAGCCAGCGGGGACTTCTGAGACATTGTGGGACGGACCAAGGCTACAGGAGCGAAGCGACTGAGCTTGCTCGGTCTCCAACACTTCAAGAAGTTGGGGTCAGAGCACGTCGCTGCGCGAGTGGTCTGACCCGCAAGGTCACAAGACTTCGCTCGCAAAGTCAGCCAGCCGCGAGCGTTCGCCGCGCGCCAGCGTGATGTGGCCGCTGTGCTGCCAGCCTTTGAACTTGTCCACCGCGTAGGTCAGGCCTGACGAGCCCTCGGTCAGGTAGGGCGTGTCGATTTGTGCGATGTTGCCCATGCAGATGATCTTGGTGCCCGGCCCGGCCCGAGTAACCAAAGTTTTCATTTGCTTGGGCGTCAAATTTTGCGCCTCGTCGATGATCACGTATTTGTTCAAAAAGGTTCGGCCGCGCATAAAGTTCATGCTCTTGATCTTGATGCGGCTGCGGATGAGCTCGTTGGTGGCGGCACGGCCCCATTCGCCGGCTGCGGTGTCGGTTTTGCCCAAGACTTCCAGGTTGTCATCGAGCGCCCCCATCCAGGGGCCCATTTTTTCTTCTTCGGTGCCGGGCAAAAAGCCAATGTCTTCGCCCACGCTGACGGTGGCGCGGGTGACGATGATTTCGGTGTAGCGCCGCTCGTCAAGCACCTGGGTCAGGCCCGAGGCCAGCGCCAGCAGCGTTTTGCCCGTGCCGGCCTGCCCGGTCAGGGTGACAAAGTCCACCTCTGGGTCCATCAGCAGGTTCATTGCAAAGTTTTGCTCGCGGTTGCGGGTCGAGATGCCCCACACCGCATTTTTCAGGTGAGTGAAATCTTTCAGGGTTTTGAACACCGCTGTCCTGCCGCGGATCTCTGTCACCTTAGCATACAGGCTGGGCTCGCCGGCTGATTCAAAATAGACGAACTGGTTGATCAGCAACTGCGGCACGACGGGTCCGCTGACGCGGTAAAAGGTATGCACACCTTGTTGCCAACTCTCCACCTTGTTGCCATGGGTGCTCCAGAAATCAGCCGGCAGCGCGTAGGCACCGCTGTACAGCAGGTCACCATCTTCGAGCGTCTTGTCATTCTGGTAATCGTCAGCATTGAGGCCCAAGGCGCGGGCCTTGACGCGCATGTTGATGTCTTTGGACACCAGCACCACGTCACGCGGCGCGTGTTGTTTGCGCAGGGCTTCCACAACACCCAAAATCTGGTTGTCTGCTTTGCCTTGGGGCAGGCTGGTGGGCAGTTCATAGTCGAGAAACTGGGTTTGGAAGAACAGGCGGCCACGCGCTTCGCTGTGCCCGGTGGTATGCAGCAGCAGCCCGGTGCTGATGTCCGAACCTTGGTGCTCTGCCAGTGCATCCAGCGAGCGGCTGGCCTGGCGCCCGTTGCGAGCCACTTCAGTCATGCCTTTTTTGTGCCCATCAAGTTCCTCAAGAACGATCATGGGCAAGAAGACGTCATGCTCTTCAAAGCGGAACAGACAGCTGGGATCGTGTAGCAGCACATTGGTGTCGATCACAAACAGCTTGCTGGGGCCTTCCTTGCGGCGGGTTTTGGGGACTGTAGCCTCGGGCGCGTTCGCTGGTGTACTGCGGCGCCGGGCGCTGGCCTGGGGCGCCTTATTGGCCAACACCTCGACAGCTTCGACGATTGGCGCGGGCTGGAATGCTTGCGGCTGCGGTGTCTCTTCTTTGGACGGCGCTAAGGGTGGCGGCGATTTGCTCACGCTGCCTTTGACTCTGGGGCGGGCGGGCACATTGAAGTCCTGCAGCGACAACAAGGCGGCACGTTTGGACGGGGCGGTGGGCAAAGGCATGGAAAACTCCTGTGCGTTAGGAAAATTGCGAGTTCAAAAACGAAACAGCCGCCATGTCACCAGGGCGGCTGTTACAGAAAACGATAAAACTTGAGGCATATGCTTGATTATGCACGGACCTTTGTGACTAAACGGTCCGGCACAGGGCAAAGGTTTTTCGCAACCCCTTGCGCATTCAAGCCAGTTCTGGCGACTTGTGGAGTTCCTTGACGGCTTTGAGCACGTCATCTACATGGCCTGGCACCTTGAGACCGCGCCACTCTTCCTTGAGTAGGCCGTCGGCGCCAATCAGGAAGGTGCTGCGCTCGATGCCCTTCACCTTCTTACCGTACATGATTTTGTTTTTGACAACACCGAACATGTGGCACATTTTTTCTTCGGTGTCAGCGATCAACTCAAACGGCAATTCGAGCTTGGTCTTGAATTCGTCGTGGGAGCGCATGTTGTCACGGGAGACACCGAATACGGTGGCACCGGCTTTGACAAAATCTTTGTATCTGTCGCGAAACTGCATGGCTTCGGTGGTACAACCAGGAGTATTGTCTTTGGGGTAAAAATAAAGAATGACTACATGTCCCAGGTGAGACGTGTTGGTGACGCGGATGCCACCAGTAGCAGTAGATTCAAATTCAGGGATGGGTTTGTTGACAACTATCGCCATGTTTCTTCAATCTCGTGTGACAGGATGCGTCGGTCTCTCAAGTCGCGGACACTATCCTTTTAAAGCACTTATGCGCCCCCGACTACAAGACCCGTATTTTACTCCGATTTGACATTTGGATCGTCGGGCCTGCTTGCCTAAATCCAGCTACGAGCCGGGTCATGTCAAAGGGCGGCGCCCTCGATCAGCAACGCAACGGCGACGTGGCGGCCTTCGCCAGCCAGGATGTTGTAGGTGCGGCAGGCCGCCTGAGTGTCCATAGATTCAATGCCAATCTGGCGCTCGATCAAACCGCGGGTCAGGGCCGCCGCCGGAAAACGCAGGCGCTCTCCGCTGCCAAAAATCACCAGTTCGGTTTGCAACTGTGCCAATTGTTCGAAATGCGCGTCAGTCAGGTCCTCAAAGTGAGCGCATTGCCAGTCAAACCGATTGCCATCAGAGGCAATGACCACGCTGTGGGTCAGCTGGATATCGCCCACCTGCACCCAGCCTTTGCCATATGCGCTGATGTAGGGCACGCTGATGATGTCAGGGTGAATTTTCATGGTGCGGGGCTTGAAGTGGGATCGGGGTTGGAGAAACTGGACTTGTGTTCAAATTATAGGTTTCGCTCTTTAGCGACCACGCCCGGAGGGACTTTGAAGACCATACGCAAATCAGCCAAACTGGCCAATGTATGTTATGACATTCGCGGCCCGATCATGGATGCCGCGCGCCAGATGGAAGAAGAAGGTCACAAGATCATCAAGCTCAACATCGGCAACTTGGCAGTGTTCGGCTTTGACTCGCCGGAAGAAATCCAGCAGGACATGATTCTCAATTTGCCCAATTCTGCGGGCTACTCTGACAGCAAAGGTATTTTTGCCGCGCGCAAGGCGGTCATGCACGAAACCCAGAAGCAGGGCATCAAAGGCGTCACGCTCGATGACATTTACCTCGGCAACGGCGCCAGCGAGTTGATCGTGATGGCCACCAATGCCCTGCTTGACGACGGCGATGAGATTTTGCTGCCATCGCCCGATTACCCTTTATGGACAGCTGCAGCCAGCCTGTCGGGCGGCACGCCGGTGCACTACCTGTGCGACGAGGCCAATGGCTGGATGCCCGACCTCAATGACATCCGCGCCAAGATCACGCCGCGCACCAAAGGCTTGGTGGTGATCAATCCCAACAACCCGACGGGTGCGCTGTACGCCAACGAGTTGCTCAAAGCACTGGTGCAAATCGCCCGTGAAAACGGGCTGGTGATTTTTGCCGATGAGGTTTATGACAAGGTGCTGTATGACGGTGTCAAGCACACGGCCATGGGCTCGTTGAGTGACGATGTGTTGACGCTGACGTTCAATTCGTTGTCCAAAAGCTACCGCTCGTGCGGCTACCGCGCGGGCTGGATGGTTGTCTCGGGCGACAAAAAGCCGGCCAGGGACTACATCGAGGGTCTGAACATGCTCTCCAACATGCGCTTGTGCTCCAACGTGCCGGGCCAGTGGGCGATTCAGACGGCGCTGGGCGGCTACCAGAGCATCAACGATCTGGTCTGCGAGGGCGGCCGTCTGCGCCGCCAGCGTGATCTGGCCTATGAACTCATCACCGCGATTCCGGGGGTGAGCTGCGTCAAACCCGTGGCTGCGCTGTACATGTTCCCCAAGCTTGACCCGGTGATGTATCCCATCACCGACGACCAGCAATTTTTTTTGGAACTGTTGCAGGAAACCAAGGTGATGCTGGTGCAGGGCACCGGCTTCAACTGGCCAACTCCTGACCATTTCCGAATGGTGTTTTTACCCTATGAAGACGAGTTGCGCGAGGCCATTGGCCGAATCGCCAAATTTCTTGAAGGCTACCGCAAGCGGCACAGCAATTAGTTTATTTTTCGCTTATCAATCTTATGAAACCTATTCAAGTCGGCCTGTTGGGCATCGGAGTCGTGGGCTCGGGCACTTTCAATGTGCTCAAGCGCAACCAGGAAGAAATCAAACGTCGCGCCGGTCGCGGCATCGAAATCACCATGGTCGCCGACCTCAACGTGGCGCGCGCCCAGGAACTGGTCGGCCCCGGCGTGATGGTGGTCAACGACGCGCGCGCCGTGATTGCCAATCCCGACATCGACATCGTGATCGAACTCATTGGCGGCTATGGCATTGCCAAAACGCTGGTTTTGGAGGCGATCGCCGCAGGCAAGCATGTGGTCACGGCCAACAAGGCCTTGTTGGCCGTTCATGGCACCGAGATTTTTGCTACAGCCTCGGCCAAAGGCGTCATGGTGGCGTTTGAAGCCGCCGTGGCCGGTGGCATTCCGATCATCAAGGCGCTGCGCGAAGGCCTGACGGCCAACCGCATCCAGTGGATTGCCGGCATCATCAACGGCACTACCAACTTCATCCTGAGCGAAATGCGCGACAAGGGGCTGGACTTTGCCGTGGTGCTGAAAGAAGCACAACGCTTGGGCTACGCCGAAGCCGACCCCACCTTCGACATCGAAGGTGTTGACGCCGCGCACAAAGCCACGCTCATGTCGGCAATCGCCTTCGGCATCCCCGTGCAGTTTGACAAGGCCTACATCGAAGGCATCACCAAGCTCGGTGCCGCCGACATCAAATACGCCGAGCAACTGGGTTACCGCATCAAGCTGCTGGGTATTGCCAAGCGCCGGGAGCCCGGCGCGACCAATCCCACCGAAGGCATTGAACTGCGCGTGCACCCCTGCCTGATCCCCGCCAAGCGCCTGATCGCCAATGTCGAAGGCGCCATGAACGCCGTGGTGGTGCAGGGCGACGCCGTTGGCACCACGCTCTACTACGGCAAGGGCGCAGGCGCCGAGCCCACGGCCAGTGCTGTGATTGCCGACCTGGTGGACATTACCCGCCTGCACACCGCTGACCCCAAGCAGCGCGTGCCGCACCTGGCTTTCCAGCCTAATGCCATGAGCGACCTGCCGGTGTTGCCGATGGGCGAGGTGGTTACCAGCTATTACCTGCGCTTGCGTGTGGCCGACGAGACCGGTGTGCTGGCCAAGGTCACAGGCATTTTGGCCGATGCGGGCATCAGCATCGACGCGGTGCTGCAACGCGAAGCTGATGAGGTGTCTGCTGATGCCAAGGTGGCGCAAACCGATGTCATTATCCTGACCCATGACTGCCAGGAGGCGCGCATGAACGCTGCCATCGCGCAGATGCAGGCGCTGCCCAGCGTGTTGGAGCCGATCACCCGCATCCGCAAGGAAGAGTTGGCTTGACAACACCGACACCGGCATTCAAGCGGATGCCGCCTTCAAGCCATGGGTCAAGCGATGTCAATTCATGTGTATTACAATTTTTGGTAATACTTTTTGAAGGGGCGCCACCATGGGACATGCATTAACGGTCAAAGGCCAAATCACCATTCCGAAAGCCATGCGTGAACACATGGGTGTAACGCGTGGGCAAGAAATCGAGTTTGTGGCCCAACCCAATGGCCAGGTGCTGATGTTTCCCGCCAAGCCTGCTGTACCCAAGGAAAACCCGTTTTTAAAGTGGATGGGTACGGGCGTGTCTGGCATGACAACCGAAGAAATTTTGCGAGAAACCCGTGGTGAGGACGCCATGCGATGATTTTTGTTGACTCCAGCGTCCTGATTGATGTGATCGAGGCAAAACCCGACTGGAAGCAGTGGAGCGCCGAGCAACTCACGCGTCATGTGCAGGCAGGCGGCTTGGCGATCAATGCCATCGTGTACGCAGAGGTGGCGCGCAGTTTCCCGTCAGCGCTGGTGCAGGATCATTTTTTGAAGGAGTCTGGCATTGCTGTGTTGCCAATACCGAACCTGGCGGCTTTCATGGCGGCGCAGGCGCACCGTACTTACCGCGCTGCCGGGGGTGCAAGAAGTTCGACCCTGCCCGATTTCTTCATTGGTGCCCATGCGCTTGTCGCGCAAATGACTTTGCTGACACGTGACCCGGTTCGTGTGCGCACCTATTTTCCGCAGTTGATTTTGATCACACCCTGAACTTTTAAAAATTGGCAAGCATGCTCTACATTTCCACCCGTGGCGACCAAACGCCCAAACACTTTTGCGACATCCTGCTAGAAGGCCTGGCGCCTGATGGCGGTTTGTATTTGCCTGCGCATTACCCCCAGGTAGATGACGCGACCCTGAGCCGGTGGCGTAGCGTTTACCGGGATCAGGGCTACGCTGATCTGGCGTTTGAGGTGCTGTCGCTCTACATTGACGACATCCCTGCGGCGGATCTGAAAGCCCTGTGCCACAAGACTTACACGGTGGCAGTGTTTGGCACCCCAGAGATCGTTCCGCTGCGCCCGCTTGAAGATGGCATCTGGTTGGAGGCCCTGTCCAACGGTCCAACGCTGGCTTTCAAAGACATGGCCATGCAGTTGCTCGGCAACCTGTTCGAATACGAACTGGCGCGCCGCGGTGAAGTGCTCAACATTTTGGGCGCCACCAGTGGTGATACCGGCAGCGCTGCCGAATACGCCATGCGCGGCAAAAAAGGTGTGCGCGTTTTCATGACCAGCCCGCAGGGCCGCATGAGCCCGTTTCAGCAGGCGCAAATGTTCAGCTTGATGGACGACAACATCTTCAACATCGCGGTTGATGGCGTGTTTGATGACTGCCAGGACATGGTCAAGGCCGTCAGCAACGACCTCGACTTCAAGCGCAAGTACCGCATCGGCACGGTCAATTCCATCAACTGGGCGCGCCTGCTGGCGCAGGTGGTGTATTACTTTGCCGGTTACTTTCAGGCAACTCAGAACAACTCGCAAAAAGTCAGTTTCACCGTTCCCAGCGGCAATTTTGGCAACGTTTGTGCCGGCCACGTGGCGCGCATGATGGGCTTGCCCATTGCCCGCCTGGTGGTGGCCACCAACGAAAACGACGTGCTTGACGAGTTTTTCAAGACCGGCGTTTACCGCGTGCGTGCCAGCGCCGACACCCATGAAACCTCTAGTCCGTCGATGGATATTTCCAAGGCGAGCAACTTCGAGCGCTTTGTCTTCGACCTGTTGGGGCGCGATGGCGCGCGCATCAAGTCGCTCTTTGGCGATGCGCTGGGGCGTGTCGGCTTTTTTGACCTTGAAGCCCATCCGGCTTTTGCTCTGGCCGCCAGACGCTATGGCTTTGATAGCGGAAAAAGCACTCATGCAGACCGCCTGGCCACCATCAAGGACATCTGGGCGCGCCACAGCATGATGATCGACACGCACACCGCAGATGGCGTCAAGGTGGCACGCGACCACGTGCAAGCGGGTGTGCCGATGATCGTGCTGGAAACCGCTTTACCCATCAAATTTGCCGAGACCATCGTCGAGGCCACCGGCCGAGAACCAGATCGTCCGGCCAGATTCATCGGCATTGAGGCTCTGCCCAAGCGCGTCGTCCCGATGCCGGCTGATGTGCAGGCCATCAAAACCTTTATCGTCGGGCAATGCGCATGAAAGTGGTGGGCTTTGCTGGTTTCTCTGGTTCGGGCAAGACCACGCTGGTCGAGCGATTAATCCCGGCGCTGCGGCTCAAGGGCCTGCGTGTGTCGGTGGTCAAACACGCGCACCACCGCTTTGACATTGACCATGCAGGCAAAGACACGTATCGCCACCGCGAGGCTGGGGCCTTTGAAGTGGTGGTGGCATCAGACCAGCGCATGGCCTTGATGCGTGAATTTGAAGTAGCCAAGCGGCCCACCGTGCACCACTTGCTGGCCGAGTTGTACGAGGGTGTTGATTGGGTGCTGGTGGAGGGCTTCAAAGATTCCGATTTGTTGAAAATAGAAGTCTGGCGTGCGGCATCTGGCAAGCCCGCACGCTACCCGCAAGACGACTTCATCACCGCCATTGCGACCGATTCGCCAGATCAACTGCCCACACCCACGCAGTTGCCGGTGCTCGATCTCAACGACCCGGACACGGTGGTGGACTGGCTGATCTCGCAAGGGTCGCGCTTTGACTACCAATTTGAGAATTACGCATGACTGCAACCCGTCCAACCCCCAAGCCCCTGATGTCGCTCGATGATGCGCTGGCGCAATTGCTGGGCCACGCCACCATGCTGGACGGAAGCGAGCCAGTGGCTACTTTCGACGCTGATGGCCGGGTGTTGGCGCAAGATCTGGTGTCACAGCTGCAGGTGCCCCCGCAAGACAACAGTTCCATGGACGGTTACGCGCTGCGTTGTGCCGATGTGGCTGATTTGACCCAGGCGCTGCCCGTGTCGCAGCGCATCCCGGCGGGCAGTGTGGGCACTCCCTTGGTGCCCAACACGGTGGCGCGCATTTTTACCGGCGCGCCAATTCCGCCGGGCGCCAACGCCGTGGTGATGCAGGAAGATTGCGACGTGCTCGCCGATGGCAGCGTGCGCCTCAAGACCCGGCCCGATGCGGGCCAGTGGATACGCCGCGCGGGCGAAGACGTCACGCGCGGTGCTGTCGTGCTGCATCAAGGTCAGCGGCTCATGCCCGCTGCTTTAGGCATGGCGGCCAGCATTGGCGCGGATGTGCTTCAAGTGGTGCGGCGGACGCGAGTGGCGCTGTTTTCAACCGGCGACGAATTGGTGATGCCGGGCACTGTGGCGCCACAGGACATGCCGCCCGGTGCCATCTACAACTCGAACCGATTTTTCCTCAAAGCCCTGCTGATGCGGTTGGGCTGCGGGGTGACTGACTTGGGCATCGTGCCCGACCAGCGCCAGGCCACCATCGACGCCTTGCGTAACGCAGCTGAACATCACGATGTGATTTTGACCAGCGGCGGCGTCTCGGTGGGTGAAGAAGACCACATCAAGCCCGCCGTGCAAAGCCTGGGGCAACTGGACCTTTGGCAAATAGCCATCAAGCCGGGTAAGCCGTTCGCCTATGGCCGCGTTGCCAAGGCGCACTTCATCGGCTTGCCGGGCAATCCGGTGTCGAGCTTTGTCACCTTTTTGCTGCTGGTGCGGCCGTTTCTGCTGAAGCTGCAAGGGGCCGCAGACCTGGCTGCCAAACCCATCACCATGACGGCCAATTTCAATTGGCCCAAGGCTGACAGGCGCCGCGAATTTCTGCGCGTCAGGCGCAACGACGCGGGTGGACTTGATCTGTTTGTCAACCAGAGTTCGGGCGTCTTGACCTCGGCGGTCTGGGGCGACGGTTTGGTGGACAACCCGCCGGGCTGCTCTATTGCGCCTGGCGACGTCGTCCGTTTTATTCCCTTTTCGGAGCTGCTGGCATGAAAATCAATGTGAAGTATTTTGCTGCCATTCGCGAAGCCATCGGTGTTGCCAGCGAACAGCGTGAAACACAGGCAACGTCGCTGGCCGCCTTGCGCGATGAGCTTATCGCCTTGGGCGGTGGCTACGCCGAAAGCCTGACGCGCGGCAAGGCGGTGCGCGTGGCGCTTAACCAGGTCATGTGCAACGAAAGTGTGACGCTGACTGAGGGCGCAGAGGTGGCGTTTTTTCCGCCTGTGACCGGAGGCTGAAGCCATGCCTGGTGTCAAGTTACCCCGGGTTTCCATCCAAAGTGCTGACTTTGACCTCAGCGCTGAGGTCGCGGCGCTGCGTGCGCAAGATGCGCGCGTGGGTGCCGTTTGCAGCTTCATTGGCACCGTGCGCGACCGCACCGCCGGCGAGCCTGGCACCATTGCCAGCATGGAACTGGAGCACTACCCGGGCATGACTGAGAAGTCGATCGAGGCCATGATTGACGCGGCACAGCAACGTTTTGATATTTTTGGCGCGCGCGTCATCCACCGTGTTGGTCGGCTGCAGCCGCTGGATCAAATCGTCATGGTGGCGGTTACCTCAAAGCACCGGGGCGAGAGTTTTCGGGCCTGCGAGTTCTTGATGGATTACCTTAAAACCCAGGCGCCTTTCTGGAAAAAAGAACAAACGCCGACAGGCGCACGCTGGGTCGACGCCCGTGTCAGTGATGACGCGGCGCTGGCCAAATGGGGCATTGCCCTCGAAAATACGAGCTTATCAGCCCAACCATTGATTTAAATGCAAGACAAGACCCCCGAGATTCAAACGGCTCACCGCGTCATCAAGAAATACCCCAATCGCCGACTCTACGACACCCGGACGTCTACCTATATCACCTTGTCCGAAGTGAAGGACCTGGTCATGCAAAGCGAACCGTTTGAGGTGGTGGACGCCAAGACCGGGGAAAACCTGACGCGCAGCATTCTGCTGCAAATCATTCTGGAAGCCGAGACCAGTGGCTCGCCCATGTTTACCGCGCCCGTGCTGGAAAGCCTGATCCGCTTTTACGGCCACGCCATGCAGGGTTTTCTGGGCGGCTATCTGGAAAAAAACATCCAGACCCTGATCGACACCCAAACCCGGTTTGCCGAGCAAACCAAGGGCTTCACGCCTGAAATGTGGCAACAGTACACCGCCCTACAGCCGCCGGCGATGCAGGCCATGCTGGGCGGCAGCCTGGAACAATCCAAGTCGTGGTTGGCGCAAATGCAGGAGCAGATGCAAAAGCAGGCCGAGCAAATGTTGGGCGCCTTTGGCATCAACAATACGCCATCCAAAAAAGGTTGAATTTCCGAATGAATGCTTCCATCACGCCGGCTGCGAGAGCGCCGAAAGTTGGCTTTGTCAGCCTGGGGTGCCCCAAGGCGCTGACCGATTCCGAACTGATCCTGACGCAGCTCAGCGCCGAGGGCTACCAAACCTCCAAAACATTTGAGGGCGCCGACCTGGTCATTGTCAACACCTGCGGCTTTATTGACGATGCCGTCAAGGAAAGCCTCGACACCATTGGTGAAGCGCTGGCCGAGAACGGCCGGGTGATCGTGACCGGCTGCCTGGGCGCCAAAACGGGTGAGGGCGGCGGCAACCTGGTGCGCCAAATGCACCCCAGCGTGCTGGCCGTCACAGGTCCGCAGGCCACCCAGGAGGTGATGGACGCAGTGCACGCCAACCTGCCCAAGCCGCACGACCCCTTTGTCGATCTGGTGCCCAACGCCTTCGGCGTGGCGGGCATCAAACTCACGCCGCGGCATTACGCCTACCTCAAGATCAGCGAAGGCTGCAACCACCGCTGCACCTTTTGCATCATTCCGTCGATGCGCGGTGATCTGGTGTCGCGCCCGATTGGCGATGTGCTCAAGGAAGCGCAGGCACTGTTTGCAGGGGGTGTCAAGGAATTGCTGGTGATCAGCCAGGACACCTCGGCCTATGGCGTTGATGTGAAATACCGCACGGGTTTCTGGAATGGCAAGCCGATCAAAACGCGTTTGTTCGAGTTGGCACAGGCCCTCGGTGAGCTGGCGCAAGCGCACGGAGCTTGGGTGCGGCTGCACTATGTTTATCCGTACCCAAGTGTGGATGACATTCTGCCGCTGATGGCCAGTGGGCTGATCCTGCCATATCTGGATGTGCCGTTCCAGCACAGTCACCCCGATGTGCTCAAACGCATGAAACGCCCGGCCAGCGGTGAAAAGAACATGGAGCGACTACTGCGCTGGCGCGAGGCCTGCCCGGACATCGTGGTGCGCAGCACCTTCATTGCCGGCTTTCCGGGTGAAACCGAAGCCGAGTTTGAACACCTGCTTGACTTCATGCGCGAAGCGCAAATTGATCGGGCCGGTTGTTTTGCCTACAGCCCGGTGGCCGGTGCTGCCGCCAATGAATTGGGTGGCATGCTGCCCGAGGCTTTGCGCGAGGAACGCCGTGCCCGCTTCATGGCGGTGGCCGAGTCCGTTTCTGCGGCCAAACTGCAAAAACGGGTTGGTGCCACGATGCAGATTCTGGTGGACTCAGCGCCTGGCCTGGGGAAAAAAGGCGGCGTCGGGCGCTCTTATGCCGATGCGCCGGAGATCGATGGTCTGGTCAAGCTGCTGCCTCCCGAGAAGATCAGCAAAACCCTGCGCGTGGGTGAATTCACCAAGGCGAGAATCGTCGCAGCGCAGGGCCATGACCTGGTTGCCCAGCCATTTTGATGACCCCGGTTAAAATGGTACTCGTATCCAACAAAAAAGCCGCTCCAAAGACGAGTATCTTTGGTTCGGCTTTTTATTCAAAACGTCCGGTTTCTTTCATGAAAATGAACCGGAATTCATTTATATTGGTGCCCAGGAAGGGACTCGAACCCCCACGAAGTTACTCGCTAGTACCTGAAACTAGTGCGTCTACCAATTCCGCCACCTGGGCATTTCAGGAAAGAAAGGCATTGTATCAAAAATAGTAAGCAAACCAGCTTGTTGCTGGAAGAAGTTGAAGGAATAGTTCAAGGGCATCGCGATGGTCACGGCTTTGTCATCCGCGACGACGGCGAGGCTGATATTTACCTGCCGCCCAACGAGATGCGCGCCGTGCTGCACAAGGACCGTGTCAAGGTACGCGTTGTGCGCAGCGACCGCAAAGGCCGCCCGGAAGGGCGCGTGGTCGAGATTGTGGAGCGCAGCACCCAGGTCATCATTGGCCGCTTGTTGTGCGAGAGCGGCATCTGGATCGTGGCGCCCGAAGACAAGCGTTATGGGCAGGATGTGATGATCCCCAAAGCCGGCACCGGCTTGGCCAAGGTCGGCCAGGTGGTGGTGGTCGAACTGACCGAGCCGCCGGCGCTGTTCGGTCAGCCGGTGGGCCGCATCAAGGAAGTGCTGGGTGAGATGGATGACCCCGGCATGGAGATTGAAATTGCGGTGCGCAAGTACGATGTGCCGCATGAATTCTCTGACGCCTGCATTGCGCTGGCCCGCACCTTGCCCGATACCGTACGGCCGCAAGACAAAATCCAGCGTGTCGATCTGACCGATGTGGCCTTGGTTACCATCGACGGCGAAGACGCGCGCGACTTCGATGATGCCGTCTATTGCGAGCCCGCCAAGATTGGCCGCGGCAAGGCGGCGGTGCCAGGCTGGCGTTTGCTGGTGGCGATTGCCGATGTCAGTCATTATGTGGAAAATGGTTCGGCCATCGACATTGATGCCTACGACCGCGCCACCAGCGTCTATTTTCCGCGCCGGGTTATTCCGATGCTGCCCGAAAAACTGTCCAACGGCCTGTGTTCGCTCAACCCTGAGGTCGAGCGCCTGTGCATGGTGTGCGACATGCTGGTGAGCGAAGACGGCGAGGTTACCGCCTACCAGTTTTACCCGGCCGTGATGTGGAGCCACGCGCGTTTTACGTACACTGAGGTGGCCGCCATTCTGGCCAACACGCGCGGCCCCGAGGCCGCCAAGCGCCCGGAGCGCATCACCGATTTGATGAACCTGCACGACGTTTACCGTGCCCTGCTCAAGTCGCGAGAGCGCCGCGGTGCAGTTGATTTTGAAACCGTAGAAACACAAATCGTCTGCGACGAAGCCGGCCACATCGAGAAAATCGTGCCGCGCACGCGCAACGACGCGCACAAGCTGATCGAAGAAGCCATGCTGGCGGCTAACGTCTGCAGTGCCGACTTCATTGCGCAAAGCAAGCACGTTGGCCTGTACCGGGTGCACGAAGGCCCGACGCCTGAAAAAATTGAACTGTTGCGTAATTTCCTGAAAATCATCGGCGTGGGTTTGAGCATCAGCGACGATCCGACGCCTGCCGACTTTCAGGCCATCGCCAAAGCCACAAAGGAGCGACCTGATTCGCAGCAAATCCAGACCATGCTGCTGCGCTCCATGCAGCAAGCCATTTACACGCCCGAAAACAGCGGCCACTTTGGCCTGGCTTTTGCGGCCTATACCCACTTCACCAGCCCGATTCGGCGTTACCCTGATTTGTTGGTGCACCGGGTCATCAAGGCGATTTTGCTCAAGAGCAAATACCAGTTGCCGATTTTGCCCACGCCCGGAGAACAGCACGCCAAGTTGTCCAAGCGGCTAGAGAAAAACCTGGCATCAAAGGTCAAAGAGCCCGGTCAGAAACCGCGCAAGCTTAGTGCCGACATGCAGGCCTGGCAAGCCGCCGGCCTGCATTGCAGCGCCAACGAGCGCCGCGCCGACGAAGCCAGCCGCGACGTGGAAGCCTGGCTCAAGTGCAAGTACATGCGCGATCATCTGGGCGAGGAATTTGGCGGTGTGGTGAGTGCGGTGACCAGTTTCGGCATTTTTGTCACGCTCGACGCCATGTATGTTGAGGGCTTGGTGCACATCACCGAACTCGGTGGCGAGTACTACCGCTTTGATGAGGCGCGCCAGGAGTTGCGCGGCGAGCGCACCGGCATGCGTTATGCGCTGGGCACGCGGGTGCGGGTGCAGGTGAGCCGGGTCGATCTGGATGGCCGACGCATTGATTTTCGCCTGCTCGCCGAGAGCGATGGGCTAGTGACGCGTCCGACCAAGGAACGCGAGCTGGCCTACGAGGGCATCGACCGTGCCTTATTTGCTGACGATGCCGGTGTGACCAATATCGGTCGGCGCAGCCGCAGCATCACCGATCCCTTGCCGCGTGCAAGTGCGGCAAAGCGCTCGGGCGGTGCCAAAACATCTGCGCCCGCCAAAGCCAAAGCCAAAGCCAAGGACAATGCGCGCAAGCCACGTCGTCGCACTTGAGCACAACTTGAATCAATCGAAAACCATGACAGAAACAAACAAGGTCGCGCTGGTCACAGGCGCGGGTTCGGGTATCGGCAAAGCGGCCGCACTGGCCTTACTGGCTGGTGGCTGGCACGTGGTGCTGGCGGGGCGGCGCTTGCAGCCCTTGCAGGATGTGGCGGCTTTGTCTGGCAGGCCTGAGCGTGCGCTGGCAGCAGCAGCCGACGTCTCGCAAGAGGCTTCGGTGGTGGCGCTGTTCGATGCCGCCGTGCAGCAGTTTGGCCGTGTTGATGTGCTGTTCAACAACGCTGGCACCAGCGCCCCGCCTGGCGTACTGCTTGAAGACCTGGCATTATCTGACTGGCAAAAAGTGGTCGATGTCAACCTGACCGGCATGTTCTTGTGCCTGCGTCAGGCTTTTCGCGTCATGAAGGCGCAGACGCCGATGGGCGGGCGCATCATCAACAACGGCTCGATTTCAGCCACCACACCGCGCCCCAATTCTGTTGCCTACACAGCCACCAAGCACGGCGTGTCGGGTCTGACCAAAACCGCCTCGCTCGACGGCCGCAAATACGGCATTGCCGTGGGCCAGATCGACATTGGTAACGCCGCCACTGACATGACGCAGCGCATGCAAACCGGCATTCTGCAAGCCAACGGCACGCTCGCGGTTGAGCCGGTGATGGATGTGGCCATTGTGGGCCAGTCGGTGCTTTACATGGCCAACTTGCCGCTGCAGGCCAACGTCATGTTCCACACCGTGATGGCGACCAACATGCCGTTTGCTGGGCGCGGCTAAAAACACTCAAACTGTCAGTGCCCGGGCCAGTTGCGAGGCAGTCAGCGCCTGCGCTTGCGGCCAATGGTCTGCCACCGCGCCATGCTGGTACACCGCCTGGCAGGCGGCGTCGAAAGCACCGAGGCCGCCTGCCAGGCGCGCACCGGTCAAACCCGCCAGCACATCCCCTGTGCCGCCCGTGGCCAGCCGGGCATTGCCGGTGGGGTTGATGACCGGCAATGCATCGGCTTGGGCGATCACCGTGCCGGAACCCTTAAGCACCACGGTGCAGGCAAAACGCCGGGCCAGTTGTTGCGCTGATGTCAACCGGTCGGCTTGAATGTCCGCTGCACTGCACGCCAGCAGCCGGGCCGCTTCCAGCGGGTGCGGTGTCAGGATGGTGGCGCGCTGTTGTAGGCCACGCTCAGCCAGCAGGCCTTGCAGTGGGGCAGATTGGGCGATGGCATTGAGGCCGTCGGCATCAATCACAAGCTGTTTGGCAGACTTTAAAAGTTCCGGCAGATGCTTGGCAATTGCGGTTCCGCCTCCGCAGCCGCACACCACGCTCATCGTCTCAAGCGGCAGCGTGCCCAGTTTCCGGAACATCAACTCCGGCTGGGTTGTGTCGAGTCGCAAGGGCTGGTCATTCAACAGACTGACAAACACCCGCCCGACGCCACCGTGCAGCGCCGCCGATGCCGCCAGCAGTGCCGCACCCGACATGCCGCTTGCGCCGCCCACCACAACCACATCGCCATAACTTCCTTTGTGGCTAGCATGGGCGCGATTGGTGGTCAGTGCTCGGCCCGCCAGCCAGGCGCTGGGTGGCGAGGGTGGCGGGGCGCTCGGGTTGACCTGATCCTGTTGCAAGTCGTCCAGCCAGACGCTTCCGGCCAGATCGCGGCCCTGTGCCGTGAACAAGCCGGGCTTGAGCGTCAGCAGACTCAGGGTGTAGTTCGCTTTGACATGGCAACGGCTGGCGACACCGGTGTCGGCCTGCAAGCCGCTGGGCACATCCACCGCCAGCACGGGCGCAGCGCAGGTGTTGATCCGATGCATCCAGTCGGCCATCAATCCAACAGGTTCGCGCAATTGCGAGCCGATACCCAGCAAGGCATCAATGCACAGCTCGAAGTGCGACGGCGGACCATCAACAAATGGCACACCTGCGTCGAGCGCGTTTTGATACGCCAGGCGTGTGTCAGCCGATGCCTGCTCCGGGTGACCAAGCCAACTCACCAGCGGGCGCTTGCCCCAGCGCTGCAAATGAAGTGCAGCCTCGATGCCATCGCCGCCGTTGTTGCCGAGGCCGGCGGCAATCCAGATGCGTTGGGCATGTGGTGCGATGGCCAGTGCCAACCTGGCCACCGCCAGACCGGCGCGCGCCATCAGGGTGTGCTCAGGCAGCGCTTGCTGCAAGCGCTGTTCAAGCTGCCGCGTCGCTGCCACGTCATGCAGCGCTTGCCGATTCAGGTAATTGACCAGGCACATGGCAAAACTCAAACTGATGTTTCAGAACTCAAAGCATTCGCCTTCGCGGGCCAGGCGGTAGATAGGGTCCCCAGCCTGGCGCGGGTGTTCCGCAACAGCTTCGGCAAAGGCCGCCTCCAGCGCGTCGTCGCTGCGCGTGGGCTCATGGTGGGTGCAAAACAGGTGCTTGGCCCCGGCCTTTCTGGCGTAATCGATGCTCGAATGGTAAGTGCCGTGGCCCCAGCCAACTTTGGCTGGATATTCGGCCGTGGTGTAGGATGCGTCAGCAATCAACACATCCACCCCCTGCATGGCCTTCCACAGATAAGAGTTTCTGGCCTCTACCTCTTGCTGCAACTGGGCAAAACCCGCGTCGCCCGGGGCGAGGTGGTTATGGGGCGGTTCATGGTCGCCGGTGAAAAACAGCGATTTGCCGTTTGCTTCAATCCGGTAGCCAAAGTCAACCACTGGATGACACATCAGATACGTCGTGACCGTGGCACTGCCGATCTGGATGCATTGGTCAGGCGACAGGGTAACGTACTCGATGCTCGCCTTCATTTCCTCTTCGCGTACCGGAAAGTAACTGTACTGAAGCTGCACCGCCATGACTTGCTCTATCCCCTTGCCGGAGATGGGATCAAAAGCGCCATGCAGACGCATGCTGTTGCCCGGAATAAAGTTAGGCACGAAAAAAGGCAAACCCTGAATATGGTCCCAATGCGAATGGGTAATCAGCACATTGGCCGTGACTGGTAACTCGCTGAGCAGAGTTTGGGACAGTGGGAAAATGCCGGTGCCGGCGTCAATGATGATGAGTTCGTTGTTGTCGGTGCGAATCTCAATGCACGTGGTGTTGCCGCCGTAGCGCACGGTATTGGGGCCGGGCGAGGCGATGGAGCCACGGACTCCCCAGAATTTGACTTTCATGCCGTACCTCTAAATGGTGCGATCCACAGACATGCCGCCAAGATGAATGGCAAGCTGTTGATTCATGTCATGATTTGCTGAGAGCATAGGGCACCGATCGTACCGCCAAAAGTTGTTGGGACTTTGCGGGTCAGGCCACTCGCGCAGCGACGTGCCCTGACCCCAAATGATTAAAAATAGTGATTTGGCAATACCACACTAAAATTGCGCCGTTGGTGCTCGCATCGTGGTTTACACGAAGCAGTTCAACGGGAAGCAGGAGGGTGAAGCTTTAACAAGCCAACCTAACCTGCGCTGCCCCCGCAACGGTAAGTGGACGCATCTTTTTGATGCCGCTTTGATCATTGTCACTGAGCGTTCTGAACACGCGCTTGGGAAGGCGATCAAGGTTGATTCCACCAGCCCGGATACCGGCCAACACGGTGGCTGTGCGCTTTTTTAATGAAAGTGTGCAACCGTGACGCTCATGCACTGTCGGGGAAGACGGTGAGGGCTTTTTTGATGGTTCTTTTATTCATGAAAACTTGTATTTCTTCCAAGCGCGGTTGCGCTCCCGTGCGCCTTGGCGCGTCTGTGTTGGCCGTGATGGCGGTTTTTTCGGCTACTTCAGCACTGGCGCAAAGCCAGGCGGCTGGGACGTTGAATGAGGTGGTGGTGACTGCGACGCGTACGGCAGTTCCAGTGACAGATGTCATTGCTGATGTTTCAATTATTGATCGTGCCACGTTGGATCAAGCAGGCCAATCGTCTTTGCGTGATGTGCTGGCGCAACTACCGGGCGTGCAATTTGTCAGCAACGGTAGTTACCGCTCCAGTACGGGTGTGTTCCTGCGCGGTGCAACCAGCGCTCAGTCGATTGTGTTGATTGATGGCGTTCGTGTTGGCTCCGCCACCAGTGGCGGGGCGTCATTTGAGAACATGCCGCTGGATCGCATTGAGCGCATTGAGATTTTGCGCGGCGCTGCCTCAGCACTGTATGGCCCGGATGCGGTGGGTGGGGTGATTCAGATTTTTACCCGTGAACCCACCGAAAACTTGCAACTCGCAGCCAATGTGGGTGCCGGCTCAGATGGCCAACGTCAGCTGGGTGCATCGGTGCGTGGACGCTCGGGTGCCATCGGTTACAGCCTGGGCGTGTCCAATGAGAAAGCCAGTGGCATCAGCGTCATCACTAACCCCTTGGCACGCAGCTACAACCCTGACAACGACAGTTTTGATGTCACCAGTGTGGATGCCAAGCTGACGGCTCAATTGTCCAAGCAGCATGCACTGACGTTGGGCATGATGCGCAGTGAAATGGATTACCAGTTTGACGGCACAGCATTTCCCAACCCCTTGGGGCTGACAAAACTGACCACCGATGCTTGGTCTCGCCCAGTGTTGAACTCAGTCAACTTGAAGTGGGATGCGCAGTGGCTGAGCAACTGGAAAACAAGCCTGATTCTGGCCGAGAACGACGACAAATCGGCGAGCGACTATTACCGTTATGCTGATGGCGCGCTCAACAACAGCAGCAAATTCAACACCCATCGAAATCAACTGACTTGGCAAAATGATCTGACATTTGGCGCTGACGTGTTGACCCTTTTGCTTGAAAAGCGCTCTGAGTCGGTCGACAGCACCACTCTATATGCCGTCAAAGAACGCAATATTCAGGGCATCATGCTGTCGTACGCACTCAACAAACCCACCTGGAATGCTTTGGCCGTAGTCCGCAATGATGACAACTCTCAATTTGGTAGCTTCAACAACTGGGCGGTATCGGGGGGCTACAAGTTGGCATCAAACCTGCGAGCCGTAGCCAGCATGGGTACCAGCTTTCAGGCGCCCAGTTTCAATCAGCTGTACTTCCCTGGTTTTGGCACACCAACGCTCACTCCGCAACAAAATCGCGGTGGTGAATTTGGTTTGAAATACAACCAAGGCTCAGTGGCCATGAGCGCAGTGGTGTACTACAACGAGGTTCAGGGCTTTATCAATCCGTCAAACAACGTACAAAATAGTCTGGGGGTACTGCGAGGCGCTACCTTGAGCATGCAAGCACAGCGCGGTGACACAAGCTACAGCATTTCTTATGACTATGCTGACCCCCATACACAGCCCAACGGTTTGCGCTTTGTCCGAATCGCACGCAACGTGCTGAACTTGAACGCGACACACCGCGTGGGTCAGGGAAATATTTTTGGTGAACTGAAATTGTCTAGTGACCGTGAGGACAACAATTTCAGCTTTACCGGCCGCGATGTCTTGCCTGGCTATGCACTTCTCAATCTGGGTGCAAACTGGAAATTGCGAAAAGACCTCACCCTGCAGGCACGTGTCAACAACCTGACTGATACCAATTACGCGCTGGCCAATGGCTTCTCAACCCCTGGTCGCAACCTCTTTGTGAGTTTGTCATGGGCCAATTGATACGTCAATTGCTGTGGCTAGGCCTCTTGCTGACGGCGTTGACGGCATGGGGTAGCGACACCTGTGGGCGCGTCGTCAGCCAGTCGCCCTACATCACGCAGCAGCTGCGCTATCTGGGCTTGGAGCATTGCATTGTGGGCGTGAGTCGTTACGACCCGTTGCCCGGCCGGACGCGCACGGGTGGTATCAAAGACCCGGATTGGGCGGTCATTGAAGCGCTCAAGCCGCAGTTGATGTTGACTTCGGTTTGGACGGCCAAAGCAGAACTGCCGAAAACGCGCACCTATCAAGTGCATCGACTTGAAAGCTTCCAGTCGATGCAGCAAATTGTGCAAAATTTGCGTGAAATTTCAACGGCGACCCATCAGGCATCAGGCATGGCTATGGCCGAGGCGTTTGAACGCGACTGGAAACGCAAAGCGCTCGATGTCAAAGCCAACGGCCGCCGCGCTTTGTTGCTGTCAAGCTGCACAGGGCAGCCGTATTCCTTTGGCAAGAACACTTGGCTCGCCGATTTGTTCGTGCAAGCCGGTTTTGATGTTGTGGAGTTTGAGACTGGCGTTCGTCATTTGGCACGAGATCAAACAGCCACGCAGGTTACCCAGCTGATTCAAAAGATGAACCCTGAAGTGGTCTTCGTATTTACGCGTCAGATGGGCGAGGCGTGTGCCACCGTTGCGTTGCCGCCCAATGTGCCGCTGGTGGCTTTGAACGGCGCGCATTTTCTTCACCCTGCACCCGTATTGCTAGCAGGGCTCGATGAATTGTTGGAACGCCGCAGTGAGTGGCAAAGAAATAAGCATCAATGACAACAGCACGCTGCCCCGCCATCCTCATCGCCGCCCCGGCCTC
>Ga0210044_10000833_pt1 | contig 46821 bp, 34 predicted proteins | sample CryGey13umfilter_2_FD_183959 | JGI IMG/M metagenome (GOLD analysis project Ga0210044, IMG submission 183959) | Groundwater microbial communities from aquifer in Utah, USA - Crystal Geyser 4/9/14 3 um filter (SPAdes) (version 2) | ecosystem: Environmental > Aquatic > Deep subsurface >... | reverse complement strand
GCACCTGTAGCTAAGACATCAAAGTTTGTGTAGTTGATAAGACCAGTTGTACCAACAATGTCATTGGCTCCAACTGAGAGAGCTGTTGCAATATCAGAGTCAGAGAGATCAACAGCAGTAGTTGTAGTAATACTTGGGGCAATGGTAAGTCCAACAACATCTGCACTGTTTGTAATGTTGATGGCACCTGAGGTGGCAACATCCCAAAGAGTTGAATCAATGGCAACAGTGGCTGAGTTGTTTCCAAGAGCAGTAACTCCTGTTGAAGAAAGTGTTGTGAAGGCTCCAGTTCCAGGAGTGACATCACCAATAGCTGTAAATTGTGCAGCACCTGAGGTAGCAATACCCCAGTTAGCATCAGTAAGAGCAAGGTCAGCTGAAGCATCACCAATACGGATGACATCTGCTGCGGTTCCACCTGTTCCAATGTTAATGGTATCAATACCTGTTCCTGTTCCAATGGAAATGGCTCGTGCTAATTCTCCACCAGCTCCAAAGTTAAGAGCTGTGGCAGCTGTGGTTCCAATATTAACTGTTGTTGCTGTGTCATCTCCAAGATCAAGCACACCAGCAGCATTGGTATCAAGACCAACACCAGCGGCAACTGTAATAGCACCTGTAGCTAAGACATCAAAGTTTGTGTAGTTGATAAGACCAGTTGTACCAACAATGTCATTGGCTCCAACTGAGAGAGCTGTTGCAATATCAGAGTCAGAGAGATCAACAGCAGTAGTTGTAGCAATACTTGGGGCAATGGTAAGTCCAACAACATCTGCGCTGTTTGTAATGTTGATGGCACCTGAGGTGGCAACATCCCAAAGAGTTGAATCAATGGCAACAGTTCCAGCACCTGCACCAATACTTGTTGCTAATGAATCAAGATTCAAGGCTGTAGAAAGAGCATTTCCTAATGTAATTGTACGAGCAGCTGCGCCTGTACCAATGTTAATTGCTTGAGCAACAGCATCGTTTCCAATTGAAATGGCTCCTGCAGAAGAATTAAGTTCAAGAAGGCCGACTGTATCTAATGTCATGTCATCTCCTGAACTAAAAGTAAGATCACCTTCATCTCCTACAATGCTAATCTGAAGATCTTTTGTATCTGCATCAGCTCCCGCAATCCTAATATTCGAGGCAGCCGTTGCACTTGAAACATCCAAACTTATAGCAGTTGTGGCATCTATAGCAACTCCACCAGTTACATTAATATCAAGAGCCTGTCCACTTCCACTTGTTGCAACAATATCAATATCTCCTGAAGAATTTAAGTTAAAAGAAGTAACATCTGCATCAACAGAACCATCGAGGTCAACCACACCATCTACTTCAAAATCTCCAGCCACACCAAGATCATTATCTCCATTAACAGTTCCAGCTGTTACCCCTCCAATATCAACCAAACCACCATCAATAGTAACAGCAGCATTAATATCAACGGCCCCATCAAAACGTGAAGCACCGTCTACCTCTAACTGACCTTCTACAAATAAACTATCATTAGCAAGAGCAGTGAATGCATCTGGGGTTGATCCGGTTCCAACTCGCATTCCAGAAGTTACGGTCAAATCTGTAACAGATAAATCAACTAAATATGTATTTCCTAAAATCTCAAGATCTCCAGCAACTCCAAGATCATTGTCTCCATCTGCGTAAGTATATGTTCCACCTCCAATATCGGTAAGAGCACCATCGATTTGATATTCACCATTAAGATTTATGTCCATTCCACCTGTTCCTGTGTTTATTACAAAAGAAGTAGAACCTGTTACATTACCTAATGTAATTGTTCGTGCTGCAGCTCCAGTTCCAACATTGATTGCATAAGCATTGGCATCATTTCCAATACTAATAGCTCCAGCTGAAGAGTTCAGTTCAAGCACTCCATCAGCATCAACAAGAAAAGTATCATCTGAATCTAAAGTGATATCACCTGTACCAGTGGAAGTAATAGAGACGCCGCCAGTTCCAGAGGTCATGCTAATAGAAGTGGAGCTGTCATTATTACCAATAGCAATTATATCTGCAGCTGAAGTTCCAGAAGAAACTGTACCAATATTTATAGTTTCAGAACCTAAAGTAGTACCAATATTAATAGTTCGAGTAATATCATTTGTTGCACCAAGGTTAATAGTTCCGCCTGATGTTCCAGTAATCAAGTTGATGTCTCCATTGGAAGCAGTAACGTTTACATGCTGGCTACTTCCTTGAGCTGTAATAGAAACATCTCCATCAGAGGTACTGGCAACAAAGTTTCCACTATCACCCACACTTAATGTTAATCCTCCGCTTCCATATGTATTAAGAGTAATTGCTGATCCATGACCAATAATTTCACCAGTTGAATTATTGGTTGCATCATAGGCATCAATAAAAATATCTGATCCGCTTGTTCCATCTACATCTAATATAATAGCGTTTGATGAGGCAGCTGTTCCACCAATAGTGGTAACACCTGCGGCAGTTGTACCAAGTAATGTTTGACTACTTGAATCAGTTACTGTAAAGGCGCCAGCATCACTAAAAGTAGCGTATGCAGTTCCAGCATCCTGTACAATAAAATCTCCTGTACTCTGTAAATCAATCACATAATTTCCAGCAGCCGTTACTTCGTATTCAATACCGTACGTTGCATCATCAACGGTAATTTTCTTTTCAGCTGATCCAAATGCATCATAAGCATCATCCAAATTCTGAGAGAGTTCTTTCCAAGCACTTCCATCATAAACAAAGATATTATTATCAGTGGTGTTGTAATAAACACGTCCTTCAAATAAATCTGTTGCTGGGGCTGATGAAGCATTTTCAATAGCTCTCGTAAAGAAAGAGTAAGCAACTGAATTAAATGTGACACGAGATCCCATTGTTTCATAGGTGCTCGCAGCATCTGCTTTTACATCAATACCTAAATAAAGTAGCTCGGCAAAATCAGCAACATCTCCTGAACTAAAATCAAGATTTGCAGAAAAATACCCATCAGTTACTGTAATATCATCATGTGTTTCTGTGGCAAGGGCTGTTCCACCAGAACTAGCATTGTAAAGATAAAATTTAAAATCGTATGTTCCAGTTACGGGTACCCCACTGGAATTTTTTAATCGACCTTGATAACCAATGGTGTTTGGAACACCGGAGGTTGCTTGCGCAAAACCAATAGGTAAAAACACAGTCGGTGACATCGTGTAGAAAATCATCGACAAGCCTATGGTTACGCGAAGCAGTAATTTTGCTATACGCATACGTGCAATAAAAAATTAAGAAAATTTTTAAAATGAATTATTTATTTTTTTTCTTTACAAAGAGAACTCCTATTATACCAAACACAGCTGCAATTCCCAATATACGAATTATCAACAGGCTAATAGATTGAATCCTTTCGTTTAAACCACTATCTGTTTTTTTATCATTAACTGTCTCTGGAAGCGAACCTTCTGGATATACACGCATGGTCGTTAATCCATAAATTTCATTTCCAGCACGATCAATCGCTTTCACCTTAAGATAGTAGTCTCCAGTAACCAGATTTGAGAGGGTGAGTGGGCTTGCATGAGGAACAAATGGTCCATCATTAATTGAAAGTTCATATCGTGAAATTCCAGAAAGATCATCAGTTGTACCAAATCGCAAAATCGTTTGTTCCCCTTCATTTAACTGTGTTGCATCTGTGCTCGGTTGAATAGGGTTTGGTGAGGTACTGTCAATTTGTACTTTATAATGAACAGTATTGGTAAAAGTTCCATTTGTCTTTTGAGCTTTTAGATGAAAAAACCAGATGCCATCTTCAATATTCTCTTGAATTTTTTGAGTTGTATTGGCTGACAACACTTGATTTGGATTTGTCTGTGGATTTTGATCTAAAGCAGTATAAAAACGAGTTATACTTGAATCTCCCTCAACGCTCCATTCAAATACTACATCACGTACATTTGACCATTCTTCTTCATTTGGATGAGTTTGGCTTGTAACCATTAATTCATCTTCTTCTGTCTGTTCTTGAGCATCTAATGATTGAACAATAATATTTAAACGATCAAGATTGCTTCCATTGATTTTTTCTTCTCCAGAGGCAATAAGCTTTGAAGTTGATAAAAATTCAATGACTCCTTCCCCCTCTTTTTTTGTCTTGAATGTGATACTACCGAAATGTCCTGATGATGTAACAGGTCCTTCAAGGGTAAATCCACCCTCTGAAATAAATCCGGTTGTGTTATCTATTTGGTTTCCTGGTGTTGCTCTAGAAAAAATATCTCCAAGCTCAAATGTTTGAGCCTCAAGAATATCGGTGGAAAATCGTAACTCAGCACGAACAGTATCTAACGCTTCATCATTTGGTTCGACTATTAAATCAACCTTAATTAATTCCCCAATAGATACAGTTATTTCATTATCTACAAATGAAAACACAGCTTTTCCTTGGGCATAAACCTGTGTGATCTGAGACCCAAATATACCAATCATCAGCAACAAAATAATCAACCATGAAAGACGACAATTATTGCTTCTTTTAAACCTCATCATAAAAGATCGTAAATCAATGGGTTTTTAAATTAACTCCAATGTGAAACGAGAATGGAAAAATCATAATCATCAACAACCCCATCAACATTAAAATCTCCTTCTGTTTCATTTGTAAGCCAAAGTTTAATAAGTTTACTAAGATCGTAATCATTCACTGTTTTGTCATCATTTATATCTGCCATAATACGTCTATATAAACTAAGGGTGGTTGTATTTGATGCTTTCCCTGAACTATTTTTTGCTACAATTTGAAAACTATTATTCCCTTCGTCTAAAGAAACTGTTGCTTGCCAAGATCCGCTTTTTATCGTAACTCCATTTGTAGAATTATCGATTTCTACACTCTTTGTATTTGAATCAATGGTTCCGTAAATAAATAATGTATTTTGATATGTATAAAAACCGGTTACTGTAAAACTTGCGTCAACTGTTGGACTTGCTGGTGCGCTCGAACTTACAACACTTCCACCACCGCCTCCACCACCGCCTCCACCACTTGCTACAACACAGGCAGAGGTATCAAAGCCACAAGCAGAGGTACATGTTAGAGTTCCACTTGCATATCCTTCACTCACACATGTTTTTCCATTCATGTTGATTCCATAATTTCCACGATCACAATCTTCATCTGGGTCAACATAACCATCTCCACAATAAGTCTTAAAATTTCCACCAGACTCGATAGCATAGTTAGTTGAAGTAACTTTTCCAGTTAATGGTTCAAGAGATCCATCAATTTGATAGGTAGTTGATGTTAAACTATGTCGAATAGAAATTGTATTTTCGGATGGATCTAATTGATAACTTGTGGAAGATATAGCTCCAACACTCAATGGAAATACTATCAACGCGAGAATGGTAAGGAGCATTTGTATACGTTTGGTTATCATAAAGCTCGGGTTGATAAGAATTAAAGTGAAAAAGCACCAGAATAAGCAAGAGCACTGATAATATTCCAATCATAACTTGAACTTGGAAGATATCCGAATACTTGGACAAATTTTGCAATCGCCTGACTTTCTTTATCTAAATCTTGCGCTTCAGGAGTATAGCCATTCACCATATAATCAATTGCTAACCAATCCGCATCACTTGAAGGAAGATAGCCTGTTATCTGACCAAACCAACCAATAGCTTGTTGTTCAAGTGTAAGTTCAGATGATTCGGTTGTTGTGCTTTCTAATTCTGTTGTATCTGTTTGTTTTTCTGATTCATCGGTTGTTTGAGTACTAGTAATATCGGTCTCTAAATAATCTGTATAGGCAAGCGTGTGAATAACATTCCATTCCATGCTTGTTTCTGGCATCTTTGCATATTTTTGTCCAAAGATAATAAGAGACTCTTGTTCAGCTAAAACATTTTGTGGACTTCCCTGACAACCGCCGTAGGCAATACAATGAAGTGCGTTCCAATCATTTTCACTAGAAGGCATGCGTCCATAAAAAGCTCCGAAGTAAACCAAAGCTTGTTCCTCTAAAGAAGATTCAGATGTAGAAGCAGTTTCCTCTGTTTCTGTTGTCTGTTCAGAAGTAGTTGGAAGAGAAACATCATCTGTCCAAGAAATAAAGACATTTGTATAAGCAATAGCATGGATTGCATTCCAACCAATGGAATCTCGAGGAATATCTCCGTACTTTTCTGTATAAAGAGTTAAAGATTTTTGTTCACGCTCCAGATTTTGAGTTCCAGGATAACAACTGTCATAGGCAATACAATGATTGGCGTCCCAATCTGCACTACTTGATGGCATACGTCCTGCAAAAGCACCAAAGTAAACCAAGGCTTGTTCTTCTGGATTAGTGCTTGTGGATGATGTGGCTGAGGTAGTAGAAGATGTAGTGGTTGGTGTTGTTACCTCAACTGTCTGGCCTGAGATAGTAATTATAGACTGACCAAGCGCGCTTACATTTATCTTCTCTTCTCCACTACTAATAAGTTTTGAATCACTAGTAACCGCAATGGTTGCACTCCCGCTTGAAAGTGCCCGGAAGGTAATAGTTCCAAATGTTCCACTTGAAACTACTGGGTCACCAAATTTAAATGCTCCTTGAGAAATAAGGCCATTAGTATTATCAATACTATTACCTGGAGCCTGGGAAGGAAAAAGTGAGCCTAAAGTAAAGCTCGTTACCTCAAGTAAAGAGGCGGGGTAAGAAACTGAGGCGCGAGCTGTATCGATTTCTTCCCCATTTGGATTAACAAGAATACTGACACTAAACACTTCCCCGGTTTGAACACTTTTTTCAGTCGGGGATAAAGACATGGTTGCTGCCTGAGCAGCATAAGCCGTAGTGACCATGCCAAAGGCCCAAAGGCCTATCAGTAAGACGGCGAACTTTTTCATAAATCTTAAAAAATTTTAAGAACGTATAATTTAGAAAAAAAATTTCCTTTATTGTATCATAGAGAAAAAATACGTACGACGTTTTATTGTGGATAGAAATAAAATTTGTTGTTCTTAAATCTGTTCGTGTGTTTTATTTTTTTCATTGATAAAAATTTAAACAAGATGTAAGTAAAAAAAATAAAATTAAAAAAAATAAAAATAAATTAATATTTAAAAGTTTTAATTTAAAATTTCAATCAGATTGTTTTCTAGATATGTCTAGACTAGCACAGACAAATTTTAAAAATATTGAAAAAAAGATTTCTTTTCTTTCTATTTTTTTCAAAACATTTCCTTATGGAAATATCTACCTGGTAGGTGGAGCTGTGCGAGACCTTTTTTTAAATCGAAAAACAAATGATATTGATTTAGTAATCCAACATGTTCCAAAAAATAAACTTGAATTATTTCTACAAAAGTATGGGAATCTATACTTTGTAGAAAAAAAATTTGGTACTTATAAATTTATTTTTAAAAATAATCCAGACTTAATTTTTGATATAGCTCTTCCACGCACAGAAGAATCTCTTTCAACAAGTAGGGGTGGATATCGTGAATTTTCGATCAAAAGCCAAAAGGATCTTCCAATTGAAAAAGATTTATCTAGACGAGATTTTACGATCAATGCAATGGCCTATAATTTGCGTTTAAAAAACCTCATTGATCCTTTTAAAGGAAAACAAGACCTTCAAAAACACCTAATTAGATCGGTTGGTGATGCAAAGCAACGTTTCAAAGAAGATCATTCGCGTGTTTTACGCGCAATTCGTTTCGCCTGCGAACTTCAATTCTCTCTCTCTCGATCAATGGTGCAAACCATAAAAAATTTTAGTGTTCAAATAGATGAAAAAAATTTTCAGGTTTCAAAGGAAATAAAAGCTCGAGAATTTATAAAAAGTTTTTTCTCAGATCCTATACAAAGCATTTGTTTATTTGAACGGTTCGATCTTTTAAAATATGTTTTTTCGATTCCCTTCTCTTTTCAAAAAAAGACGATCAAAAGATTAAAAATACTCCAACAAAAAAAAGCACCCCTTAGCTTGCTTCTTGTTGGTTTAATATTTGATTTGCCGTCCCAAGAGCAAACTATTATTATTCGCGAGTTACGTTTTTCAGGATTTCCAACTAATTGCCCCCTTTATATAAATCAAAAAGAAATTAATTGGCTTCTTGCTGCTACTTATTCTCTTAAAACAACTAAAATTACGGATCTATCAAATGTTGAGTTTGAAAAATGTTTTCTTGCACCACCATCGGCTTTGCTGCTTTTGCTGCTTCAGGCAGAAAAAGAGTCAAATCCCAAACAAATAGATCCAACTGTTTACCAAATACAAAAGCGCATTAATGAACTCTATCGAATAACAAATACTCCTAAAGGAAGCTTGATTGCGCCTCTTATAACCGCCTTAGATATACTTCAATATCTTCCTGATCTTCCAAAACATCAAATAGGAAAATGCTTGCTTATAGTGCGTGAAAAACAACTACAAGGAACCTTTAAAACCCGTGGGCAAGTTCTTAGGTGGCTTAAATCACAGAGTTGACCCAAAGAAAAAACATGTTATGATAAGCACACCAAAATAAAGGGCGATTAGCTCAGTTGGTTAGAGCGCCACATTGACATTGTGGAGGTCAGTGGTTCGAGCCCACTATCGCCCACCATCAAGAGTTCCACCAAAAAGGTGGAATTTTTGTTTTGGGCGAAAGGAGCTTGTTTACGGTATATGTTAGCGATTTTGATGATGTGTATGCGGTTCAAACTTTGGGGAGACCATTTGGTCGATTTGAGGTGATTTTAGAAATTTTATGGCTTAGATTAGATGATAAAGACCTTTTGGTTTGTGGTTCGAACTTTGAGCAGGTTGTGGCACTTTTTAACAGGTTAATTGGCTAGAGCAAATAGAGCTGGTTGGATTGTTTCTTCTTCCTCCACCTCTTTTATCTCCCCGCTCAGCATTTTTATTAACAGATTGCCAATATGATAGGATAGGTTAACTGGGACTGCGTTTCCAATTTGTTTATATTGCTGTGCAACTGATCCAGAAAACTTCCAATTATCTGGAAAAGTTTGAATGCGAGCATATTCCCTTACTGATAATGGTCGCGTTTCTACAGGGTGGCATCTTTCAGTTTGTTTTTGAGCGGGACTGCAGGTTAATGTGAGTGACGGTTCATCCCAAGAAAGACGTCGTGCCATACCAGTTTTCCCACCCCCCATATAAAAACTTGCTCCCATGTATTCCTTTTGCAATTTTTCAGGTAAATCTCTCCAGTAACCACCTGCTGGAATTAACTCCATAATTTTCTTTTTATTTTTTGGGTATTCTTGCCCCTCCGATTTCGGGCAATTATACAGAGCCTCTTTGAGACTTAGAACATAATCGCGTTCTTTTGGAAAAACGATTGGAATTTTAAGATCATTTCTTACCCCGATAATTATAAGACGCTCCCTTTTTTGTGGAACATCAAAATAATGGGATTTCAAAACCTTATACTTTACTTTGTAGCCTAAATCTTCTAATACCAAAACCATCGTTTTTAATGTTCTTCCATTATCATGCGTAAGCAATCCTCTAACATTTTCCCCAATTGCAATTTTAGGTCTTACTTCTTTCACACACCTAGCAAATTCAAAGAACATTGTCCCGCGAATATCCTCAAATCCCATTTTATTTCCAGCAGAAGAAAAAGCCTGGCAAGGAAAACCTCCCTGAACAATATCTGCTTGTCCTGCAAAAAATTTAAGCTCACGAACATCACACTCGATCACATTCCAGTCTGGTCTATTCGTTCTAAGTGTGGAACATGCGTGCTTATCCCACTCATTCAGTAGCACATGCTTAATGCCTGCATTTTCCATTCCAAGGGCTGTACCACCAGCACCAGCAAATAACTCAATCACGCTATATTTTGATTTATTTTTATTTTTTAAAATTTTATAACGATTTTCGCTGTTATTATTCCCTAGACGACTTTGAATACGATTCAATTCATCAATGCTAAAAATTCTGGCATTTCGAGTGTCTCTTTTTGCCATAATCAATCCCTTTTTATCCCATCTACGAATAGTATCAATCGATATACCAATTTTTGTCGCAGCTTCACCCGCAGTAAAATATTGTGAAATTGTACTCATAAAAAAATAGTGATCATTAATTTACCACTATTATATCAGTAACCATTACCTATGCAAGGGTTATGAAACATCAAACGCCTTGGCAAATAGGGCAAGGTATTTTCTTGCCTCCTTTTTATCAAATTTATATGGGAAATTATCGGTAATAATATGAGGTAAAACTTCAAATAACTCTTGTAAAGCAGAAGCGTTACCAGTCATAAGTTTATAAAAACTTTTTCCATCAATGATTCTAATCTTTTGATTGGAAGGGCGTCTTCTATTGGTTTTATTGTCTGAAGGCACGAAGGGTTTATCGTAAACTTTTTTGTTTGGTGGAATTATTTCAACATAATACCCGACAAATCCTTCAAACTCAGGGTTTTTCAGTTTTCCTTTAATTGCATCATATATTTCAACTTTATGATTTCCCTTCGTGGTATTGAACTTGTTTTTGATTTCAGCAATGATTTTCTTTTTTCTATTACAAATGTCTAATCCGCCACCAGCCCCCATATTCTCACAGCCAGTAATGTTACCTAAAATGTCTTGATGAAAATCACCTATCGCGTTTTGCATTGTTTTTTGAATTTGTCTCACCTTTTCTGACTTAATCCAGTCGTTATATGGAACACAATGTGTAATTCCATCAAATAAAGCGGAGAATGGATCAAGTACATTCTTATATAATTTCAAATCAACGCTTTTTTCAGCGCTTTCAATTTTTTGAATTACTTTTTTAATAGCCGTTAGTAACTCCTTATCGGAAATAAATTGAAGGTATGGCATGATATTTTTTCAAACAGTAACGTTTGAATTATATCAAGCTTTGGGAAAAAGAACATCTTAATCTGAGATTGACTCTCCTGTAGTGGTTTTCACCTCCTCCACAAACCCCTCCATCATCCCCAAATTATCTTTCAGCCAGATATACCACCCCAAAAAATCCTCCTCTAAAAGCCGCCAATTCACCCGATACCATATTGCAGACTCGTCTTCCAGAATCTCCGAAAAGGGTGTATTCTCAGCTAAGTTAGACCATTTGGTCGGCGGTTCGAGCTCTGACCTTTTGGTTAACGGTTCAATTCTTGCGTAGGAACCCCCACCATCAAGAGTTCCACCAAAAAGGTGGAATTTTTGTTTATATAAAATAGTTTTTCTTATTGAACACCCCTTTTCTGCATTATGAATATAAATCAGAATATATAGACAACAAGTAAAAAACTCATCTTACTCGCTCATTCCTCATTACACCACTAGTATTTACTTCCACTAGATCATGCAAAACATAAAATATAATGAAACATTAAATTTTTTCTAATCTCTCCCAATCAACATCTTAAACTCTAAAACGACACACATCTCATCTTGAACATAATTACCTGAAACCGACAAAAAATTCCACCAAAAAGGTGGAATTTTTTTAACAGAAACGAAATCGAAAATCTATTGTAAAACACTATCTAAGGTTGCTTTTATAGAATCATAAGGAAGTGCTCCTTTTATCTCCTGAACATTACCGTTTTTATCCACCAAAAATGAACCTGGTGTTCCGCTTACCCCAGCAGAAGCTCCCTCACTCATGTCTTGCTCAACACGTGCTTTATATTTTTCTGATTGCAAACAATTTTGAAAATTTGTTTTATTCAAATTAAGTGATGTGGCAATTTGTAAATATAATTCTTGTCCAAGCTTGTCTGAATTTTTAAATAATTCATCTGAATATTCCCAAAATTTTCCTTGTTCAGCTGCGCACTCAGAAGCCATAGCAGCTGATTTAGCTTGAGAATGTAAAGAAGTTAATGGAAAATGGCGATAAACCCATTGAACCTTTCCTTTATAATCTTCCATCACTTGTTGCATGGTTGTATGAAAACGGGAACAAAAAGGACACTCAAAATCTGAATATTCAATAAAAATAAGTTCAGCTTGTTGATCTCCTTGAATATGATCATCTTGATCCACTTTTGCTACCTGAATAATTTTATTACCTCCATTATTTGCTATATCATTTCCTTCAATAATATCTCCAGGTATTTCATCAATCACAAGCTCCTGATTTTGTTTATCTGATTCAAAGACAAGATTTCCTTTAATCAATAGGCCACCAATCACAAAAAAACCAATTGTTCCTAAAAGTAAGAAACAAGTAATCATGCCAAGAATAAAAGACATTTTTGAGGGAATAGAATCAAATATCTCATTAAAGGATTGGGGGGATTTTGATAAGTCTTCAGACATAGAAAAAAATAAATAAACAAGAGCAAATTATAGCACCAAAAATTTATAAAAACAACTATTTACCTATTTTATTTATATTTCTTCATCTTCACTCGAAGAAGATTTTTTAATGAGATGAAGAATGTGTCCAAGCCATGTTTCTTCGTCTGTACGAGAAACAAGAAGAAACAAGGATCCAATCACAACCAAAACAATCGCCCACACAAGGACAGCGACAATAAAGGTAAAAAAGCTACAAGTAAAAAAAGAAACAAATGGATTAATTAGCGAAACAGCTCGTTGGACACAAACAGATTCAGGATTTTGAATCCAATATTTTCCTGTCCATGTGGCTGCTAAAGCACATCCAATAGAAGTAAATGTAAACAAACAACTAAATCGCACCTTATAAATACGTCGTAGTCGCAACAAAGCAAGAATCGCAAAAAAAACTCCTCCAAAAATCCAATAAAAAAGAAAAATAATTAAGGCAAAAAATGGAAAAAAAATATCTTGATCAATATTCATACGTTAAAATCAAGGAAAAGAAAAACAACAAATGCGATCAGCAAAAGAATTCCTGCCCCCCACAATCCAATAGCCCCTGTGACCATTTCTGCTTTTTGTTGTTTTCTTGCGTAAACCATCAAAATTAAACCACTTGAGATCATTAAAAGAGCTAAGCTAATAAATATCATAATAAAATCTGAGTCGTATGGTGGGCCTGGATGGATTCGAACCATCAACCGCCGAGGTATAAGCTCGGAGCTCTACCATTGCGCTACAGGCCCTTTCAAATTCTTGGGAATATTTGTATCCTAATCAAAAATGACTGAAAAGAAAAGAACAAATCAAAAATATTATGCAAACCATTTATATTCCATCAATCAAAGCAGGTGAACGTTTAGATGTTTTTTTGTCTGAATATCTACAAAAAAGTCGATCTATCATTCAAAAATGGATAAAAAATAAACACGTATTGTTGGATAGAAAAATAGCTAAATCCCACGTTTTAATAAAAGCAGGACAAACTATTCAAATCGAAATACCTCTTGCGTCTTCTGCTCCAAAAATTATTCCTCCTCTTTCCATTCTTTTTGAAGATAAAGATCTGTTGGTAATTGATAAACAATCTGGTGTTCTTGTTCATCCAGCTCATCCAGATGATGAAGGAACAACCCTTGTTGATGCAATTCTCGCTCATAATTCAACTATTAAAAAAGTAGGTGATCCAAAACGCCCTGGTATTGTTCATCGGCTTGATAAAGCTGTTTCTGGAGTTCTTTTGGTTGCTAAAAATCAATTGATGTTTGAATATCTAAAACACGCATTTAGTAATCAATGTATTGAAAAAATGTATCAAGCGCTTGTTTATGGCATCCTTCCTATGGATGAAGGAACAATAGATTTTTCGATTGAACGCTCAAAAACAAAAGGAATGATGGTAGCTGTGCCGCGCAGTCAAGAACGTGGAAAAAATGCATTAACTTACTTTACGGTAGAGCAACGATTTAAAACCAGCACACTTATAAATGTATTTCCAAAAACAGGAAGAACTAACCAAATTCGAGTTCATTTTTTTTCTATTGATCACCCTTTAGTAGGAGATCCACTTTACAAAAAACGTGTAATGAAACATATAAAACCAATTGCCACAGACCGAGTTTTTCTACACGCATGCTCATTAACACTCACCCTGCCCAGTGGAGAAACAAAAAGTTTTACAAGCAAACTTCCAGAAGAATTACAAAATATTTTACAAGCATTGCCCTTAAATTAAATTTTGCTTAAAATTATCACTTAACCCTTTTTCCTACATCAAAAATAAATTATGCCCAAAAAGGGGAAATTATTCCTCCTTACAGGACCATCTGGGTCTGGAAAAACAACCATTGCTCATCTTCTACTCAAATACAACCCAACTCTTGAGCGCGTAACAACCTATACAACTCGTTTACCCCGTAAAGGAGAAATAAACGGCATTCATTATCATTTTATTGATCGCAAAACATTTAAGGAATTCGTTAAAAAAGGGGCGTTTCTTGAATGGGCGCGTGTTTATGGGAATTATTATGGGCAAAAAGAAAATGATATTGAATTAATTAAAAAACAAGGAAAAAATATTCTTCTGGTTATTGATCCACAGGGAATGAAAACACTGATGGAACAAAATAAAGCAATTTCTTTTTTTCTTGATACAGAATCAGACGAATTGCTTTTTAAACATCTCTGTAAAAGATCTACGGATAAACAAACGACTCTTCAAACGCGCCTAAAAAAAGCAAAATCCGACCGAAAACTCGCCTCCTTTGCCACCTATCAAATTCAAAATATAGAAGGATATCCAGAAAAAACAGCAAAACAAATAGAAAAAATCATTCAAAAAGAACTTACGATACCCAGATAAAACCTTGACCGTTTTTCTCTTTTTCACTAAGATTGGTTCACGATGTTTACTAAACATGTATATATGTCAGAAAGTGAAACTATAAATCAAGAACAAGTATTATCCCAAGATTTACATCCTGGAATGACGATTCGTATTCATGAGCGAATCAAAGACGTTTCTTCAAAGGGAGAAGAACGTGAACGTATCCAAATTTTTGAAGGAATGATTATTGGAATGCGTGGAAGTGGTATTTCAAAAACCATGACTATTCGTCGTGTTCATAAAGGATTTGGGGTTGAAAAAATTTATCCTCTTAAAACTCCATCCTTAACAAAAATAGAAGTGGTTAAAACAGCAAAGATTCGTCGAGCCAAATTGTCTTTTTTGCAAAATCTAAAAAAACCATTTAAACGCAAGTTAAGGGAAACATTTATCAAGTCATAAATATTAGTTTTGAAAACACCGCCCTTTTATGGACGGTGTTTTCTTTTTTACTTAAATGTTCTGGGCATCAGCTTCTGAAATAAGAGGCGAGCCGAATTGAAGTTTAGTAAGATCTTCCTGAGTTATTTCAATAATATCCTGATTCCACTCATCTGCTAAAATAGCTCGAGCTACAGATTCAGATGTCATCCAATAAAGCCATCCATCTGAACCAACTAAGTAAACTTTTTTATCTCCAACTAATTTTAACCGAGTACCTGGAGCAAATGGAGCTAACCCACCGTACGAATATTCTTGTAAAGAAGAAGCATGCACAAGATCGGCTGGCATATACTCCAAACCAAACCAACTTTTAAGAATACGTGGATCTTCATCTGGTAATGTATACCAAGTGGTTTCATTGATAAGTAAATTCATTTGACCTGTTTGTCTATCTTCTAAAATTCGTGCGGAAGCAATTTGGTTCTTTGAAGAAAGAAGAATCGTTCCTTCATACCAAAATCCATCTTGACCTTTCCAATATAAATGATTTTCATCTGCTAAGTATGGTTCTTCTCCGTATCCCATTTCAATCAGTTTTTGAGAACTTAAATTTAAATAATAAATACGACCCTGCTCATTTATACCAACAAGTCGATCTGAAAATTTATCTGTAACCATGAAAGGAATTTCCTTTGTTTCACCTGTGGCAAATTCATACCCTGTGCTGCCAGAGATGGTTCGATAATATAAACTATTCTCTTGTAAGGAAAACTCGCCATCTATGGCTGTACCTATTTTAACCACCCCATTTTCATCACTTAAATAGAGAGTGTCCTCCAAATCAAGCCAAACCATACGATCATTTTTAATTTGTACAGCATCTCGTACTGGTCGATACCAGCTTAAATATTGATTTTCTTGAAGACGTGGGGCAGTATCTATAAGAGGATCATACAAATAATGTTTGAAGTATTGAAAAAATTCAATAGATCCATCTGAACGAAAATGGGCTCCTTCAATACTCCCTGGCTCTTCTGTCCATGTGTCAGCAATTGCATGAGCTCGGGAATATTTGGCATCATAAAGCCAAAGTTGTTGTTGCCCTTTATCAAAGACCATTTTTACAAGAACTAAACCATTTTGAACATCTTGAATCTCCTCTCTGCGACGCATACGTTCAGGAAGAACAACATCTGCTTCATGCCTAGATGAATCCCAAACATAAACAACTGATTGTTTATAGTTAGTATCTTGTTGATATTCAAATTCTTGATTAAAGAAAATATTATCTTGCTCATCAATAAAGACATCTAAATCAGAAACCGCTTGAAAAAATAAAGTGTCCTCAAGTAAGCGCTCTTTTTCACCTGTTTCTTTATTGTATTCGTAAACCACATAACGGTTGATTTCTTCTTGCGCGGGTTCAATAGAAACAAAACGTTGATTACTTTTTTCAAAATGTCCTAAACTAAGCAAGCGTGCTGGAACATCGTTTATTTTTTTATAAAGCCCGTTCTTTACAAAAAACCAGTCAACAGCTTCGCATGGTTCTTTTCCACACAAACTCTGTTCGCTTGCAAAAATACTCTGTTCACCCAATTGATACAAATGAAAATTACGCAACTCATTACTCAAACGCTCAACCTTATAGCCATCATAAGTCCAGGCTGATTGTGATTTAATTGGTTGCCAATCATTGGTGTTGGCCTGTACAGAAAAAGACCAAAAAGAAGGCAAACTCATAAAAAAAGCAAACAAAAAGAATGTTCCTCCTAAAAATAAAAATACTGGTTGTTTTTTTGACATAATAAAGATGTATAGATATAACAACTCAATCTATCAATTTTTTTATTTTTTGTCAACATTCTTTGCCAAATTTTTATTTTTTTCAAAACATACTTTCAAAAATTTTGCTGTTTCATTTTTAGGAAACTCAAGTAAATCCTTTGGGGTCGCTTGTGCTATCACCTGACCACCTTTTTCCCCACCCTCCGGTCCCATATCAATAATCCAATCAGCCACCTTAATCACATCCATATTATGCTCAATAATAATAACTGTGTTCCCCTTATCTACCAATCGTTCTAAGATAAGTAGCAAACGTTTGGTGTCTTCAAAATGAAGACCTGTTGTTGGCTCATCTAAAATATAAAGCGTTTTGCCAGTTGTGCGCCTTGAAAGCTCGGTTGAAAGTTTTACTCGTTGAGCTTCCCCCCCTGAAAGGGTTGTTGCTGATTGTCCAAGCTGTAAATAACCGAGACCAACTTCAAAAAGAACATGAAGTTTTTCATAAATTGTTGCTTGATCACAAAAAAATAGTCGGGCCTCTTCAATAGTCATAGCAAGCACATCAGCAATACTTTTACCTCGATAATGAATTTCCAAAGTTTCTGAATGATAACGGGTGCCATGACATTCTTCACAGGTAACATAAACATCGGGCATGAATTGCATTTCAATATGTCGAACTCCATCTCCTGAACAAACCTCACATCTTCCTCCACCCTTAACATTAAAACTAAACTTTCCAGCATTATATCCACGCATTTTTGCCTCAGGTACAGAAGCAAAAAGATCACGAATAGCAGTAAATACCCCGGTATAAGTAGCTGGATTTGATCTTGGGGTGCGACCAATCGGACTCTGGTCTACAACCACCACTTTATCCAAATGTTCCATTCCTTTTATTTCTTTATGTTTTCCAGGAGGAGTTTTTGTTCGGTAAAATTTTTGTAATAAAGCATTCCCTAAAATATCAAGAACTAAGGTTGATTTTCCAGACCCAGATACACCTGTTACACAGGTAAGGGTGCCGAGTGGAAATGAGACTGTTATCTTTTTTAAATTAAAAGACTCAGCATCAACAATAGTCAAAATATGACCATTTCCTTTACGATATTTTTTCGGAAGAGGTATGGTCTTTTTTCCTGAAAGATACTGTCCTGTTAATGATTCCTTGTGGTGTTTGATTGAGACAAGTGTCCCTTGTGCCACAATTTCTCCACCATAAATTCCTGCTCCAGGCCCAACATCAACAATCGCATCAGCAGCCTCAATAATTTGTCGATCGTGTTCAACTACCAAAACTGTGTTACCTAAATCTCGCAATGCCCGCAAGGTTTTGATAAGAGCCTCTGTATCGCGCGAATGTAAACCAATCGATGGTTCATCAAGTACATAAATTACTCCAGAAAGCGAACGACCGAGTTGATTTGCTAGTCTAACCCGCTGTGCTTCTCCTCCGGAAAGAGTCATTGTGGTTCGATCAAGTGTAAGATATCCGAGTCCAATTTCACAAAGATGCTCAAGTCGAGTTACAACTTCTTTGCTTACACGTTCAAAAACCATTTGTTTCATTTGTTGCATTTCCTTATCATGTCCACGAGTCTGACAAAAAGAGGGTGGTGTAATAGAATCAGTAATTTGATCTGGATGTTTTTGAAGTCTTTTAAAAAAATCTAGAAAATTTTCTAAAGACATAGAAACCATATCAGCCAAAGATTTTTGAGCAAAAGTTACCGCAAGAAATTCAGGGCGTAGACGTTTTCCTTCACAAATCGGACAAACTTGTTCATACATATATGTCTCAAATTCATGGCGGATATATTCAGAATCAGTCTCTTTATATTTTTGCTCAAGCTGCCTTAAAATACCTGAAAATTCCACTTCTTTTTTATCAACTTCATAAAGTTGCGCTCCTGTTCCAAACATAAGGACATGCATCGCTTGTTTTGAATATTTCTCAAGCGGTGTGTGAATAGAAAATTTATAAAACCTTCCAACCGTATCAATCAATCGAAAAAAACTAGTTTGATTTCCAGTAACACGCGACCAGGGGCGTATAGCCCCTTCGGCAATAGTTAAACGTTTATTTGGAATAAGTAAATTAGGATCAAACACCAGTTTAACACCAAGCCCCGTACACTCAGTACAAGCGCCCTCTGGGGTATTAAAAGAAAAATATCGTGGTTCAAGAGGTGGTAAATTTATTTGACAATGAGGGCAATGAAAATATTGGGAAAGCAAACACTCTTCACCCGTTTCTTTTAAAACAAGTATAAGTAACCCATTTCCATAATCTAAACCTTTTTTTAATATTTCTCGCCATTGAGTTTTTGAAGTGGTATTCTCCTCTTGAATTAATGATGCAATAAGTAGTTCAATAGTATGAGGTTTTTGTTTATCCTTACGCAAAGCCAGTGCTTCATCAATTTCCATGACTGTTGTATCAAAACGTATAAAACTAAATCCTGTTTGTTTAGCTGTTAGTAAAACATGTCTATGTTCTCCTTTTTGATTTTGAATAATGGGAGCAAAAAGTTCAACAGTTCCTTTTTGAACCCAACGTGAAACAGTAAGTAAAATTTGTTCAAAATTTTGCTCAATCACTACTTGTCCACATTTAGGACAATGGGGTTGTCCTGCGCGAGCAAAAAGCAATCGAAGATAATCATAAATTTCGGTTGTAGTTCCAACAGTTGATCTTGGATTGTATGAAGCAGATTTTTGATCAATTGCAATTGTTGGAGAAAGTCCAGAAATTTCATCAACATCTGGTTTTTCTTTAAGTTCCAAAAAAGATCGAGTATGACTCGAGAGAGATTCCATATATCGACGTTGACCCTCTTGATAGATCGTATCAAATGCAAGACTTGATTTACCAGAACCTGAAAGTCCTGTAATAACTACAAGCGCATTCTTTGGAAGATCAATATCAATATTTTTTAAATTATGCACGCGAGCTCCCCTAATAGAGAGAAAAGATGATTTTGACATGGAAAAGGCAAAAAATAAAAGGTTAAAACCTAACACGTTTTTTTCAAACTGTAAAGTCTTATTTACCAATTAAACTCAACATCCTGTTAATGAATTCAAACAGCTGTCTGAAGCAGAAACACATTCAACTACTGTACTTCCTTCATAAAGTTTACATGGAGCATTTTTTACTTTTCCCTCTACATAATTGGAGCAAATATTCTGATCACAAATTTTTAAAATCGGACTAAAATCATCTCCAAGAGCTGAGGGACCTTCAAAACTATCAAGGTCTTCGCTTCCATCTTTATTAACAACTTGTACATTATCATAAGCTTCACAAGAAGTAATTTGATTACAATTAATCGATACAAGCGCACATTGACCAGAAAATGTGGTTGAACCTAAAGTAGAAGCCCATTGACTAAATCCTGTATCCCGCGAAAATTCACATGAAACATATTGATCACTTCGTACTCCCTGCTTAGCCCTTGGAGTAAGTGAGGAACAAATACCTGAAGATGGAGTAATTTCAAAATTATTGCGGGCTACAATATCAGTACAGGCGATACATTGATCTTTTCCCTTCACCTCAGAACAAATTTTTGTAAATCCAGCGGAATCTTTTGCAGACTTTGAACAATCAGTCCATCGACATTGAGTATCAGTAATAGGATCCCCATTTGCATCTTGAATAACTTTTGAACGAGGTGAACCACAAGAACCCGAGGCTGGATCAAGAACATATTTTGTTCCTTCTTTAGTATTCTTATCTAAAAGATCTTCACAAGGCGTTTCATCTGAAACAAAAATAATCTGACGTACTTTTGGCATTTTTGGAAGATTTAGACTAATAAGTTCTGGATTTACCGTGAATAAAATAATAACCGCACAAAATAACAAAACAAGCCCAATAATAGATTTTTCAATACGTTCAACCGCAGCAGATGTTTTTTGTGGGGATCCAGAAGCTAAAATATATTGAATTCCACCAACCATACCCATAATAACAGTTATCACAATACCAAGACCCAAAAGAAAATTATAAAAAACTTGAATGTAATTTCCAACATCATCCACTTTTACCACAGCCCCCCCTGTTCCAGGAATAGCAATCGCAACTGAAATTTTCTCTTTTACTGGAAAACAATATCCGTATCCAGGACATTCATTTTTTGCGTCTGATGATAGATTGTCCCACACACCTTGTTGTTTACCACCCACCACCTGTTCACAGCTTTTTTGTGTCCAACAACGTAAATTATCAAGAGTGGATACGGTGGATGTATTTGCAGTATGTCCAACGATTCCAAATAAACCACAGCCATAAACAAGTGTAAAAAAAAGAAAAAAATATCTGTGGTGATTCATAAAATAGTTATATCAAGGAGTCGAATTCGAAAGAAAATATTCAATTAAATCTCGAAATACATCTGCTGGTATAGCTCCTGGTATGGCTATTCCATTAAAGAAAAAGGTGGGGGTTCCATAAACACCAGCTGCAAGCCCAGCTTGATAATCTTCCCGAATCTCTTGAAGATGAACATGATTATCAAAACAAGCAATAAATTGTTTTATATTTAAATTTAATGAAAGTGCGTACTGTATAAATCGTTCACGCGACAAATCAGACGGCTGACTGTAAATTTTATCATGAAATTCCCAGAATTTTCCTTGATCATGGGCACAAGAAGCGGCCTCTGCGGCTTCTTCACTATTTTCATAAAAATCTTCTTGGACAAAATTTCGATAAACAAATTGAATCTTATCAGGATATTCAAAAGCAAGACTTCTTATAAGAAAACTTACCTGTTGAGAATAAGAACAAGCAAAATCTGCAAATTCAATAATAGTTAAAGGAGCATTACGATCACCCATAAAAGGAGCTATTTCTGAAAAAACATTCATTTGTGCTGAAGAACTTGTTTTTGAAAGAGAATCTTGTTTAAAAGAAGTGCTCATCTCTTTTGAAAAAGAAGGTAGAGATATAAGTGAACCAGTCTGAATAAGGCGAGAAAAGTACCAAACACGCCAAAGAAAAAAAGAACTTATGGCAGCCACAAATATAAACAAAAAAATGAAAAAAATAACCCGATAATTTCTTTTATGTGGCTGTTTTTTATCCTCCGCCATAAACGCTTAATTTATGAAGAATAGTATACCATAAAACGTCACTCCTCATTGACGAATGAAACGAAATTTGATAAGGTTTAAACAAATTTCTTTATGATCGAAATTATTTTCTCGATTGCACAACTTATTATAGCCACTCTTTTGATTGCTTCGATCCTTCTTCAGGCACGTGGAAGTGGGCTTGGAAGTGCTTTTGGTGGAGAGGGAAATGTCTATCGAACCAAACGTGGTATTGAAAAACGTCTCTTCCAAACAACTATTATTCTTACTATTCTCTTTTTTGGTGTTTCCCTTGCTTCTCTTCTTTTTATATCCTCAACATAAATATTTTTTTAATCTTAATTTAGAATAATACTTCTTTATTATTTTGTGTGTTACACCCTTTTCTTTCACGAATAAGGAAATTTTTCTTCTTGCGTATTAGTTTATTTTCAAAAACAACGCAGGTCAAAGAATTCATGAAACAACAAGTTTTTCATGAAACGAAAAATGTTTCTTTTCCCCGCTGGAAACAGTGGAAACAACTTCCATCATTATTATCAAAAACCGAACAACGCATTCTTCAAACCGCGTTTATTCTTGCGTTTATAAGTCTTTTTATTTTAGTAGGTGGTTATCTTTTTACTCATGGATCACCTTCACCTGTTTTTGGAGGAACTTACACCGAGGGACTTATTGGAGCTCCACAACTCATTAATCCTCTTTATGCTATTTCTGATGTTGATCAAGATCTTTCAAAACTCATCTACACAGGATTATTTCGATGGGATCCAGAAAATGGAATTATTCCAGATATTGCCTTATCGTATACAGTTTCTGAAGATAAAAAAAACTATTATATTGATCTGCGTTCAGATGTCTTTTGGCATCATGGTTCTCAGGTTCAAGCAAAAGACATTATTCTTACTTTTAAACTTCTCCAAGATCCAGCTTATCAAAGCCCATTCTTCTCACGTTATCAAGGAATAAAAGTAGAAGAAATAAATCCTTATCAAATTGTCTTTACTCTTGAAAAACCATCAAATAATTTTTTATCCCTTTTGACGATTGGCTTATTACCTGCTGATTTATGGCAATCGATTCCAGCACAAAACGCCGTCTTAACTTCTCTTAACCGTGAGCCGATTGGAAACGGTCCGTTTAAATTTGAAAAGCTTGAAATGGATAAACGTGGCGTTGTTCGATCTTATGAACTTAGTGCTTATCAAGAATTTCATCGAGGTTCTCCTCTTATTAAACAAATCCATTTTAAATTTTATCCAAATGAAAAAACAGCCGAAGAAGCAGTTAAAAATAAACATATTCAAGGACTTGGATTTGTTTCTCCTGAATTTGTCTCACTTTTTGAAAAAGAAGGAATGAAATTTTATTATCCTCAAACATCTCGATTTACAACACTTTTCTTTAATACACAAAAACATCCTGCCTTACAGAATAAAGAAATTAGAAAATGGTTAGCTCGGTCTATTAAGTCACAAAGTCTCATACCACCTGATCAATCACCTATAATGATGCCTATATTTTATCCGTTTTTTCCAGAAATTACCGAAAAAATTGAAATATCTTCTATTGTATCTAACTCAGAAGATCAAAATCTTGCAACCCTTCTTGAAGCAGCTAAAATACAATCTCCTCTTGCATTAACTCTTGTAACAGTAGATGAACCTGAATTTCGTTTTATGGCAGAAACATTAAAACAACAATGGGGAAATTTGGGAATTTCATTAACTATTCAATTTGCACCACCAGCTTCTTTTGAAGATGATATTTTACGTACGCGAACATATGATCTTCTACTTGTAAATATTGAGATGGGAAAAGATGGTGCTCCGTTTATATTCTGGCACAGTTCACAAATAGCCTACCCTGGACTTAATTTTTCCCAATGGAAAAATGAAGATATAGACCCGCTTTTACAGCAATGGGAAGAAACACAAGATAAAACACAACAAACTTCTTTAGCTCAAAGCATGGAAACCATTCTCGAAGAAGAAGTTCCAGCCATCTTTCTTGTACGCTTTACTTATCCTTACACAATAACTAAACGTATTAAAAATGTTTTCTTGCCTCAGATTCATATTCCTTCTGATCGATTTTCCAGAATAGAAACTTGGTATATGAATACCCAAAAAAAAATTAATTTGTTTTAAATGGGCGGATGGTGAAATTGGTAGACACGCTAGCTTCAGGAGCTAGTGGGTGTAAACTCTTGAGGGTTCAAGTCCCTCTCCGCCCACCATTACTTAAATATTTATTCTCTTTATTCTTATTATTTGATTACTTACCATTTTATGGTGCAACGTATTTATAGACCGCGACAACATGCGCGTACTGCTGTTCCTTCTTCTCCTTCGGTTCCCAAAATAGAGATGAAACTTTCTTCTCTTCCTACTACTTCACGTACTTCACACACAAACCGCGAGCGTCCATTTCGTGGACGTGTTTTTCGCCGATCAGAAAAAATATCTTCTAAAAAACAAGGTTCTCTTCGCATTGCTGTCCTAGGTGGTTGTGAGGAAGTTGGAAGAAATTGTACGCTTCTTGAATATGATGATGATATTATCATTATTGATATGGGGCTTGAATTTCCAGGCGAAGAGATGCCGGGAATTGATTATATTATTCCTAACATGTCCTATCTTAAAGGAAAAGAAAAGAATATTCGCGGTGTTATTATCACTCATGCTCACTACGATCATATTGGAGGAATTCCACACACTATTCCTCAAATTGGTAATCCTCCGTTATTTGGCCTTCCTCTTACAGCTGCCATTATTAAAAAACGTCAAACTGATTTTGAAACCAAACCAATAAACATGAATGTGGTCAAACTCAATGAAACATTACAGCTTGGAAAATTTCGTATTTCCTTTTTCCACATTAATCACAATATTCCTGATTCCGTTGGGGTAGTCATCGAGACACCTATAGGAACTATTTGTCATACAGGAGATTGGAAATTTGATTTCCACCCAGTAGGAACTGAGCGTGCGGATTTTCAACGCATTGCGGAAATAGGAAGAAAAGGAGTTTTGGTTTTATTAGGTGATTCAACCAATGCAAGCAAACCAGGACATACCCCGTCCGAGGATGATATTGGAAAAAATTTGGAACAAATTATTAAGCAAGCTCCCGGGCGTATTATTGTTGGAACATTTGCCTCTCTTTTATCTCGCGTAAAACAAGTGATTGAAATTTCCGAATCTCTTGGAAAAAAAATAGCTATGGACGGATATTCAATGAAAACAAATGTTGAAATTGCCAAAGCACTTGGGTATATTAAAGCAAAATCGAACGCTTTTATTCTTCCTGAACACATTCATCAATATCCTGATAATAAAGTAGTGTTTCTTTGCACAGGAGCCCAGGGAGAGCGTAACGCTGCTCTTCACCGCATTGCAACCAATGAACATCGTTTTGTGCGTGTTCAAAAAGGAGATACAGTTATCTTTTCAAGCTCAATAGTTCCTGGTAATGAAGCCTCTGTTCAAAAATTAAAAGATACTCTTTATCGTAAAGGCGCAAAAGTGATCCATTATCAAATGATGGATGTGCATGCTTCTGGACATGCATACAAAGAAGATATCAAGCTTCTGCTCGCGTTGATTCAACCAAAATACTATATTCCTATTGAGGGAAATCATTTTCTTTTGCGAGAAAATGCAGAAATTGCCTATTCTATGGGTTGGAAAGAAGATCAAGTTCTTATTCTTGATAATGGTCAGGTAGTTGAATGCCAAAATGATAAAATAACCGCAACCAAAGAAAAGCTTCCTACAGATTATGTTTTTGTTGATGGACTTGGAGTTGGTGATGTGTCACAAGTTGTTTTACGAGATCGTAAAGTCCTGGCAGAAGATGGAATGGTTGTTATTATTGTCCAAATCGATCGTAAAACCGGTGCTCTGGTTGCTTCACCTGATATTATTAGTCGTGGGTTTATATTTATGAAAGAAAATAGAGAGTTGATTGAAGCCACACGCAAACATATAAAAGCACTGATCGCGAATAAAGACTCAAAATCAGAAGCGGATACAGATTATATTAAAAATACAATTCGTAATGAAATGGGAGCATTTTTATTCAAAAAGACTGAACGACGACCAATGATTTTACCGGTTATTTTAGAAGTATAATTTTAATTATTTCATCTGCGGTATGGGAAGAGTCTTAAGTGCCTTACAACCAAGTGGATTCCTTCATATAGGAAACTATTTGGGAATGATTGAACCAGTGCTTATTTTACAAGAACAACATGAAAATTTTATTTTTATCGTTGATTATCATGCAATCACCGTCCCTCAGGATCCAAAAAAATTACGTGAACAAATTCTTTTTGCTCTTGCGGTTTATCTTGCTAGTGGAATAGATCCTCAAAAGACGACCATCTTTCAACAATCAGCTATTCCCCAACACACTGAACTTGGATGGATTCTTAACTGCGTGGCTTCTATGGGCGAGCTTGAACGTATGACTCAATTCAAAGATAAATCACGAAATAAAGGAGAACAGGTGTCTGTTGGTTTATTTGATTATCCTGTACTTATGGCTGCTGATATTCTACTCTATGATACAAACATTGTTCCTGTGGGCGAAGATCAAAAACAACACGTGGAACTAACAAGAAATATAGCTCAACGTTTTAATCAACGTTTCGGAACCACATTTACTCTTCCTAAACCAGAAATTCGCACACACGGAGCTCGTATTATGGGGCTTGATCATCCAGAAAAGAAAATGTCCAAATCAGCCGAGAATCCTAAAAATTATATTTCTCTTCTTGATGATGAATCAGCTATTCAACAAAAAATAATGAGTGCAGTAACTGATTCAGGAAAAGAAATTATTTATGATCAAAATAGTCCTGGACTTGCTAATTTAATGACGATTTATAGCTTAATCACTCAAAAAACGTTTGAACAAATTCAAGAAGAATTTGAAGGAAAAGGCTATGGGGATTTTAAAAAGCAACTGGCTCAAGCTCTAATTATTTTTCTACATCCTTTGCAAGAAAAAATTCATCTTTATCTTAAAAATGAAGATGAGCTTAAACGAATTCTTCATGAAGGATCCTTGCGTGCTCAAGATATCGCAGAAAAAAAAATGAAACAAATCCGAAAAAAAATAGGAGTTACACTTTAAGAAGTTATAAAATAACTTAAACAAATTTAAATATTTATAAATCAAAAATCATCCGGATTATCTGGATGATTTTTGATTTTGACGAGGCTATCGATAAGCCGAATTCTGTTCTATTTATTCAAACGAAACACTCAAATAAATAGCGATGATCATTTCTCTAGGATATTTGTTACCAAATGTCTCAAGCGAGCGACCAAATTTGCTCTTGCACCAGAGAGGGTTTACCACGCTTCCACGTCACCATGGAGCGAAAAATGTAGCTTGTAAAACAAACACCACTTTTCTTTTCACCTTTTGTTTTGCTTAGCAAAACGAGTATTGTCTCTGTGGCACTTTCCCTAGGCTTCCCGTTAGTAGAAATGTTTCTCTTAACGTTTATTCCCCGGTCGCGGTTAGCGACTCCCTGCTTCCATCATTTTTACAAATGATGGGGTGTTCGGACTTTCCTCCCCACTTTTTAGATGAGGCGATCATCTGATACCCTCATTCAAAGGAAAAGACTAAATCAAAAAAACGATATTGTCAATGTATTCTTAAATGTTACAATAAGGCATTATTCGTACAGATTATGAAACGTTCAGAACTTGCTTTTACCGCCGCTCTTGTTCCTCTTGATTTTATAACTCTGTTTTTGGCAGGAATCGCGGCTTATCAATTACGGTTTAACCCATTTTTTACAGAAATACGTCCTGTTCTTTTTTATTTACCTACAGAAATTTATCTTCGTATTCTTTTTCCCCTTATTTTACTTTGGATGGTAATTTTTAGTCTCACCCATCTTTATTCAACAAAGCGTCCGCGTTTAACCACAGAACTCATGCATATTTTTATTGCATGTACGGCCAGCATGACGCTTGTTTTTACTATTCTCTTTTTTTCGCGATCAGTTTTTGAATCACGTTTTATTGTACTTGCAGCTTGGGTCTGTTCGATTGTTTTTATTTCTATCGAACGTCTGCTCCTGCGAGGTTTACAACGATCGTTACTTAGTTACGGAATTGGAACCCATTTTCTTGTAATGATTGGAAAAAACCTAACTGCCCAAGCCCTTAAAGAAGAATTTGAACACAAAGGACGTTTAGGGTTTAGGGTGGTTGAAATGTTTGATCAATTCGACGGATCTACCAAAAAGAAAATACTTGAATTAAAACAAACTAAACAAGTCGAGGAAATACTTCTTGCTGATCCAAAAGCTACAGAAGAACAAATGATGGAACTTTTGCTATTTTGTGATAGCGAACATTTTACCTGTCATTATGCGGCAAGTTTGCTTGCTATGACAACGGGAAAAACAGATATTTCAACTTATGCTGGTATTCCATTATTTGAAATTAAAAAAACTCCACTCGATGGATGGGGAGCTATTTATAAACGACTTTTTGATATAATTATTTCTTTTTTTCTAATTATTTTAACCCTGCCTCTTCAGCTTATTATAACGATCCTTTTGTTTATCGAACAACCAGGCCGTGTTCTTTTTTCTCGTTTACCAAATGGAGAAAAAACTATGCGTATTGGTCAATATAGAATCCCTTTTCATTATTTTAAATTTCGCTCAATGATTAAAGATGCTCATAAATATCGTTCGGATAAAAAATTTATAAAAACTTTTGGAAACGAGCGCGATGGCAGCCCTTTATTTAAATTAAAAAAAGATCCACGTATTACCAAAGTTGGAAAATATATTCGAAAATTTAGTCTTGATGAACTTCCTGAATTTTATTTAGTCTTTCTTGGTCGTATGTCGCTCGTTGGTCCACGGCCTCATTTACCAGAAGAAGTTGCACAGTACCAAGATCATCACCGCCGCGTTCTAAACGTCAAACCAGGTATTACTGGCCTGGCTCAAATTTCTGGACGGGCTGACCTTCAATTTGAAGATGAGGTTCGACTTGATATCTTTTATATTGAACACTGGACACCTTGGCTTGATCTTTATATCTTATTAAAAACTCCATTTGTTGTTCTCTTTCGAAAAGGGGCTTATTAACTATGATAAAAATACCTTCAGAACCACGCATAGCACTTGTTCATGATCATCTTATCCAGCATGGAGGAGCTGAGAGGGTTTTAGAAATTCTACAAAATTTATGGCCAAATGCCCCAACATTTACTCTTCTTTATAATCAAAAAGAGCTTCCTTTTTTTAAAGAAAAAAATATACAGACCTCTTTTTTACAAAAATTTCCATTTGCTTTACAAAAATATCAATGGTATTTACCCCTCATGCCAACTGCAACAGAATCTTACGATCTTTCTTCGTATGATATTATCATTTCAGGTTCAAGCGCATTTAGTAAGGGTGTTATTACTGGTCATCGCAGCATGCATGTTTGCTATTGTCATACACCTACTCGTTACTTATGGTCTGATACAACGAGTTACGTAGAAGAACTCAAACAATCACGATTTGTAAAATGGCTCCTTCCTCCTCTTCTTTCTTATTTACGTCTGTGGGATAAACAAGCAGCTGATCGTGTAGATCAATTTATTGCAAATTCAAAAACAGTCAGAGACCGAATTGAAAAATACTATCGTCGTCCAAGTTTTGTTATTCACCCTCCGGTTGAAGTAGAAAAATTCTCTATTACTAACCATCCCAAAAACTATTTTCTTGCTGGTGGACGCTTGGTTGCCTATAAACGTTTTGATATTATTGTAGAAGCTTGTACCCGGCTAAGGCTTCCTCTTAAAATTTTTGGAACTGGTCCTATGCAAAAAGATCTTGAACGACTTGCAGGACCAACGATTGAATTTTTAGGGCGTGTTTCAGATAAAGATAGAGCCAAGCTCTACGCAGAGTGCCGAGCCTATCTGCATCCTCAAGAAGAAGATTTTGGTATTACTGTAGTCGAAGCCATGGCAAGTGGTAGACCTGTAATTGCTTACAGAAAAGGAGGAGCTCTTGAAACTGTTATTGAAGGAAAAACAGGTCTCTTTTTTGATCACCAAAATTGGGAAAATCTTGCTCATATTCTCCTTGGATTTGATTCAAATTCTTATAATCCAGAAATCATTCGCTCACATGCCACAAACTTTCGCACTGAACGATTTAAAGAACAAATAAAAAACTTTATTGAACACGCCTGGGAAGAAATGAACCAATCATCCTATGCAAATCGCAATTGATCTGCGTGGGCTTACTCATAAACATCAAAGTGGAGTTGGTGTTTATACAACCGAACTCCTAAACGCTCTATTTTCTCTTGAAAATAATCATACGTATCTTCTTTTTTCTTCTGGTCTACACAAGCCCTCACTAAATCTCCCCTTATCTTCTCTATCTCACCAATGGATTCATATTCCTGTTCCAAATAAACTGCTTAATCTAAGTTTTATTCTAACGCATCGACCTTTTTTAAATCGTTTTATCAAAAATTCAATACAGTACCCATCTTTATTTTTTTTTCCAAACATTAATATTATTTCTCTTCGTCCACAAACACCATATGTTTTAACCATGCACGATCTTTCCTTTGAATTATTTCCTGAATTTTTTCGAGTAAAAAATCAATTTTGGCATCATTTTTGTTCGGTAAAAAAATTAGCAACTAAAGCCAGAGCTATTATAGTCCCTTCAAAAAGTACAGCTATTGATCTTCAAAATTTTTATCATCTTCCCCCTGAACGTATTTATATTGTTCCACACGGGCTTTCTTGTGAATTTGAAACAAAAACAACTGATTTAGATAAAATCGTCCAAAAAAAATATAATCTTCCTTTACGGTTTGTTTTTTTTATGGGTGATATTGTTAGGCGAAAAAATATTAGTGCTCTTATTTGGGCTGTTCGTCAGTATAGAAAACAAACAAATGAGGCATTGGAAATAGTTCTTGTGGGAAAACCTGGAACAGCCTTACCAGCTATTTCTCAAGCCCCCTTTATTCATTATTTTCATTACATTCCTTTCGAAGAACGTGCTTCGTTTTATAGATTAGCTCTTGTTACCCTATTCCCCTCATTTTATGAAGGGTTTGGTATGCCCCTGCTTGAATCAATGGCATCAGGTACACCTGTTATTACCAGTCGAGTTTCTTCAAATCCAGAAATAGCTGGTGAAGCAGCTATTTTTATTGATCCATACGATCCACATCAATTACTACTTGCTCTTAAACAACTTGTTCTCTCACCTCTTTACTATAAAGATTTGCAAAAAAGAGGTTTTGAACAAACAAATAAATTCACTTGGCAAAAAACTGCTGAACAGACTATCCAAGTTTTTGAACAAACAATATAAATTTGATAAACTTCTCATCTGTGCGTATAGGAATTGATGCACGTATGTATGGACCAATGGTGGGAGGTGGCGGGCTTGGGCGCTATGTGGAGCAGTTTGTTTATGGACTGCAAAAACATAACCAAAAGCACCGTTTTGTTTTATTTCTTAAAAAAGAAAATTTTGATCATTGTAAGATAACCAATCCTCTTTTTGAAAAACGTCTGGCTCCAATTCATTGGTATGGCATTCAAGAACAAAAAATAATGCCAAAGCTCCTTAAAAAAGAACATTTGGATCTTGTCCACTTCCCCCACTGGAATGTTCCTTTCTTTTGTCCGATTCCATTTTTTGTCACAATTCATGATCTTATTCTTATTGAACATCCTTATTCATCAAAGGTAACTACTCGTCATCCGATTTACTTTGCTTTTAAATATCTTGGTTATCGATTAATTCTTAAAAACGCCTTGCAAAAAAGCCAACAAATTATCACAGTAACGGATTATGTAAAAAAATCGATTGAAAAACATTTTCCTCGTGTATCTGCCAAAAAAATACACCGAATTTATGAAGGGATTACCTATTTTAATAAAACAACATCAATAAAAATGCTTCCTCATTCGATTCAAACTCCGTATTTACTTTATATTGGGAATGCATACCCTCATAAAAATTTAAAAGGGTTGTTAAATGCTTATGCCATTTTTTCAAAAAAATATCCAGATATTGCCCTAGTTCTTTCTGGTCCAAATGATTTATTTTATGCGCGAATACAGGAAGAACAAAAAAAAATGGGTCTCACATCCAAACAAGTTATTTTTATTCCAAGTCCGGATGATCAGCTTGTAGCGAGTTTATTTACTCATGCTCTTATGTATATTCAACCATCATTTGCAGAAGGCTTTGGCCTTCCACCACTTGAAGCAATGAGCTATGGTATCCCGGTTGCTGCTTCAAATAAAACATCCTTGCCAGAAGTTCTTGCAGATGCTGCTCTTTATTTTGATCCAGATGATCCACGAGCTATTGCCGATGTTCTTTCTTCCCTTATAACCAATACATCTTTACGAGATAAACTTAAAGAAAAAGGTTATAATCAAATAAAAAAATATTCCTGGGATACCATGACCAAAAATATACTAGATCTTTATGAAACAGGAGGGGTCAAATAAACGATCAATAAAAAAGAATATCAAAAAACATCCAATTTATCGACGTAAAAAAGCCGTCTGTGTTACTTATTTATATGATTCATCTATTCCTGCTCATCTGATTTTTTATGGTTTGCTTCCCAATCGATCTATAGGTACACCAAAATCCTTGCCTATTCATATTTCAAAACAACAACACCTCTCTCCGTTTCTTCTTGAGCTTCAAAAACCATCTCAAAATCTTGACCTTGCCTCAAGTAAATCAACAGATCCGGTTTTTAACTTTCTTCCTTGTAAACATGAAAATTTTAATGAATCTTTATCACAAATTTCTCAAAAAAATTCCTTACATCTAGAAAAACAAGAAATTCTTTCTCAATTACTTGAAAAAAATAATACTCCCACAGCTTCCACAAAATATCGTCAACAATTGGTCAAACCAATAGAGTCTCATAAACAATCCCGAAATCTTGGGATGAATCTTATTTCCTGTGTACAAGAGCGTCTGCAAAGGCAGACAAAAAAAGAAATCCTTCCAATTGGTTGGCAACGAGCAGTTGGAATATTTCTTCTTTTTTCATTTGCTTTTGTTCTTCCCTTGCATGCTATTGGTAATCTTAAAGAACTCTCCTCTCAACAAGTTTCCATTGAAAAACAGAGTCTTGAAGCCTTCTCACACGTATACGAAGCTACATCAGCATTACTTAACCAAAAACACGATTCAGCCACATCCGCCTTTTTTGAAGCATCTCAAACATTTGATGGAGCACAAAAAACATTAGCTAAATTAAACCAATCAACTGCCTTTCTGCTTTCTTGGTTTCCTTCTACAAAAGAAACCTACAAAACAGGTCAAGAACTTCTTTTAGCCGGAACTTTGTTAAGTCGGGTTGGTACAAATATCACATCAATCTTAAAAACAATAGCTGATTATCCTGATCTTACTCTTACTCAAAAACTCAATTTGTTCTCAAGTCAACTATCAATACTTCTTCCAGATTTAATTCAAGCCAAAAATCATTTAAATCATGTAGAAAAAAAACATGTTCCTGTTGCTTATCAAGAAACATTTGAAGAAATTCAAAAGTCTCTGCCAATTCTTGAAAGCGCCATGCATGAATTCCTCACAGTTTCTCATGTGCTTGAGGATTTGCTTGGAAGCAAGGAAAAACAACGTTATCTTGTTGTCTTTCAAAATAATATGGAAATTCGACCAACAGGTGGTTTTCTTGGAAGCTTTGCCGAGATAGCTATTGATCAAGGAGAAGTGGTTGATTTGTATTTCCCCGCAGGTGGTACTTATGACCTTCAAGGAAGCCTGCAAACTTTTACTATTGCTCCTAAACCACTTCAACTTATTAATCCTCGTTTTGAATTTCAGGATGTAAATTGGTTTGTTGATTTCCCCACTTCTGCTCGAAAAATGCTTGAATTCTATCAAGCAAGTGGACAATCAACAGTTGATGGAGTGATAGCCATTAATGCAAGTTTTGTTGCTGATCTACTTTCTATTATTGGACCAGTTAAGCTTTCTTCTTATGAGCGAACATTTACAGCTGAAAATTTTATCCTTGAATCACAAAAAATAGCGGAAATAGATTATAAAATATATGAAAATAATTCCTCTTCAGAAAAACCTGGCCCAAAAGCATTTCTTGGAAAACTCGCTCCGTGTTTGTTGACGTCGATAAAACAAGCCCCACTTGAAAAACTAATTCCACTTTTTAATCAAATGCGTAAGGGGCTTAAAGAAAAAGATATTCAACTCTATTTTATTGATCCTCAAAAACAAAAAGTTATTCACGATTTACGCTGGGACGGACAAATTCAACCCACAAACGGAGATTATTTATTAGTAGTTGATTCAAATATAGGTGGGCAAAAAACCGATGGAGTGATTGATCAAGAAATAAATCTTTCTATTGATATTTCAAAAACAGGAGAAATAATTAACACCCTAAAAATTACACGCAAACACGCGGGTATTTCTGGCAGCTTATTTACAGGAGTAAACAATGTTGATTATATGCGAGTTTATGTTCCAAAAGGAAGTCAGCTTATGCATGCAGATGGATTCACTCCTCCAGATGAGGATCTTTTTGAAACACCAGAACCTAATTGGAAACAAGATACGGATATCTTTTCAACCGAGCATTATGCGCGCATTGATGCAAATAGTGGAGTAACCATCAGCGAAGAATTTGGAAAAACGGTTTTTGGTCATTGGGTCCAAACCAAGCCAGGAGAAACAAAAACAGTTACATTTGTATATCAACTTCCGTTTTCAATTCATCATCAATCAAATTCGTGGATGCAAAAATTAACTCAAGCAATCGGTATTGAATCAAAACAAATATATCAATTATTTATTCAAAAACAACCTGGGATCCTTGATCGAAATACATCTGTTATGGTTCATTTGCCACCAAACCAAGACATAATTGAATCATCAGGCTTAGTAAATGAATCTACTCTATTTTCTAATAAAACTGATCATTTTTATTATCTTATCTTTGAAGACGAAACGTGATAAGATTTGTTCCTATGGGTTTTTCCTTACCATTAAAACGTAAACGCAGACGCCCAATAAAAGATATTGAGCGTGAACTTAGAGTTATATATCATGGCCGGGATGGCCGTATTCCTGATTTAACAAAACTTGAATATCAGCGAAAATCTTTACTTACCGCGATTTTAATTCGCATGAGTATTTTGCTCCTTTTAGTGTTTGTAATTGGAATTGGTTTTCTATTTTATTGGCATCCATATAGTAATACAAACCCATCTCTTCAAATAGAAGTTGAAGCACCTCAAGCGATTCGTACAGGTGAACCCAATCTCTATCGTGTTCGTTATGCAAATACTTCAAAACAATCTTTGGCAGCCGTGCAATTAACCGCTCATTTTCCCCAAGGTTTTGTCTTTACCGAAAGTTTACCAAAACCAACCGAACCTTTTACTTGGACTATTGGGTCACTCTCACCATCTTCAAATGGGGTAATCGAAATTTGGGGCATACCTTATCTATCCATTCCAAGCACGGCTTCTATGCAAATTCTTTCAACCTATCGTCCGGCAAATATGAATTCAGACTTTCAAGATATTACCACAGTACCTCTTTATCTAACTGAGTCTGTTGTTAAATTGGCTCTTAGTGGTCCGGAAAAAACCATCCCAGGAGATAAAATCTCTTATACCATTACCGTCCAAAATATAAGTGAACATCAAGTTAAAAATTTGCGCCTTTACTTAAAAACCCCTTCAGATTTTTTTATTGAAGAACTAAGCCCTGCCCCAACACAAAATAATACATCTTTTTGGGATATAGAATGGCTAAATTCAAACCAAACTATGTCATATGTGCTCACAGGAACATTTGCAAGTGAAGCAACTGGGTCTATTCCTTTAATTGCAGAGGTAGGTTTTGTTGATGCAAAAGAAAACTTTCTTTCACAAGCTCAAACCGAATGGAATACTGAACTACTCGGTGGTAATTTACTCCTTCATCTTATTGCTAATGGTTCAAATACTAATCAAACAGTTGCGCTATCTGATCGATTACGTATTTCCCTTGATTATAAAAACACAGGAAGTGAACCATTGGAGAATGTGGTGCTTTGGCTTACTTTCCAAACTGAAAATGGAAAACTTCCTCTTAACTTCAAAGAAGCTGATCTTGAAGGCGGTCTATTTGAAGATAACCGTATTGAATGGGATGAAAAAAACATCTCAAATTTATCAATCCTCAATCCAGGAGAGAGTGGTATCCTTGATATAATGATCCCGATCACCCCTACGATTATTGAAAATATGTCAGATTTATTTACCATTCAATTTGCTGCAAGCCTTAAACCTATTAAAGATAGTCAAATAAAACACACCATCGAAGGAACTCCTCTTCAAATTCAGATTAATTCAGACACATCATTTACATCAATGATTCGATATTTCAATGATGATGGAGTGGCTGTTGGATCTGGACCACTTCCTCCTGTAGTTGGAAAAAAAACAACCTATCGTGTATTTTGGAATATTCATAATCAATTACACGATCTTGAAAACGGATCGATTACCACAAGCCTTCCTAAAACTATTGTTTGGGAAGACCGATCAATTAGTGATCAAGGAATTATACGTTTTGATGAAACAACACGTATGGTAACCTGGTTTATTCCAGAAATTTCTAAGACATCAGATTCTATTCAAGCTTGGTTTGATATTAGCATCACACCAACAGAGTCAGATATTGGAAAATTTATAAAACTAACAAATCCCACAGCATTTGAAATAAAAGATTCTGTTACCCAAGATACCATTCATGTTTCTTTACCATTACTTACTAGTGAATTACCCGATGATCCTTTTGCTTCATCAAACGGGGTTGTGATGGCAAATGAGACATTATGAAACAATTTATTCCTTTTTGGATATTTTTACTCTTTTTTAAAATAGCTGCGGTTTTACACTATGGAGCTATTGCTCCACTCGGAGAACGTGTTCTTCCCTTACCAATGGTAGGACTTCTTATAGGAACAGCTTCCTTTATTCAGACCATTCTTGATGTACCTGCTGGATACCTGCTTGATCGATATGGCTATCATCGTCTGCTCACCTTAACAACTATTGTTTTTATTCTTGCCGGAGGCATGCTTCTTTTTCCGTTTAATACCCCTATCTATATTCTCTCCCTTCTTCTTGCCTCGTTTGGATGGCTTTTTTTTGATCCAGGTATTAATGCCTATAGTCTTTCTTGGGCATTAAAAAAACAGGCTGGAACTTTTATGTCACTACGAGATGTTTTTTGTTCAATTGGGGGAGTTATAGCAACAATTTTGCTTGGCATAACACTCATGTTTTCTCCATCCATTCTTGGTGGAATCATTACTGTTTCCCTGCTTATATCTCTTATTTTTCTTTATTTTGCTCCAAAAGAAAAACAATCTATTCAAAAGCAAGCATTAAAATTACCAACACATTCACATTATATTCGTCGACATACTATTTTTAAAACGCTTGGTTTTATCAAACAACTTAATCCGGCTAGCACCATGCTTCTTTTGCTTGGTTTTACTTCATCCACTTTTTATGGAATGGTTTGGTTTGTGGTTCCTTTACTTATAGCTCGTGGAAGTTCGGCTGAGATAATGAGTCTTGGTTTGGGAATTTTCGATTTCACGGTTGTCTTATTAGGACTGTTTCTTGGAAAATTAACTGATCGAACGAGTAAACGCCGACTTGTATCTGTGGGGCTTCTTCTTTTTACCATTTGTGCTTTTTTGTTAAGTTTCCAATTTGGATGGTTTTTCCTTTTATTTGGATTTTTCGCAACGACTGGAGATGAAATGGCAAGTATTGCTTTATGGTCCTGGCTTTATACACTCAATAAAGAACACGCTCATGATGGACTACTAGCAGGCACAATTAATCTCTTTCATGATTTTGGATGGGCGGTTGGCCCTATAATGGCTGGAGTGCTCTTCCCTTTTATTGGCCCGTCTTTTACCTTAACCACTGGAGCTCTACTTCTTTTATTTACATGGTTGATTTATAAACTTCTCTTGCAAAAATACCATTCTCCTCTACCTAATTTTGCTGTGCCTATAAAACCACATAAAAATCGTTGCCAAATTTAAATCTTTACACTCCCTCAAGTACGCGAATTTGTGCTCCAATCGAATTTAACCGGGCGGCAATTTCCTCATAACCCCGATTGATCGAATAAACATTGCGTAGAATAGACGTTCCTGAAGCAGCAAGCATAGCTATCAAAATAATCATCGCAGGTCGAAGCGCTGGTGGACAAACTACCTGTCCAGCTTTTAATGTTGTCTTTCCAGTAACAAACACTCGATGGGGATCAGCTAAGACCACTTGTGCCCCCAAACGATTAAGCTCAGTAAAATAAATAGCGCGATTTTCCCACATCCAATCATGAATCAGGGTTGTCCCTTCAGCTTGAGTGGCAATCGGAACAAAAAATGGAAGATTGTCCGAATTTATTCCAGGATATGGTAATGGATGAATTTTATCGGTTAAAGCTTTTAGCTTAGAAGGATGCACAATAAGATCAACAAGATCTGTGCGACCATTATATGATTTATATCTAGAAGAACTATCAAATTTGAGCCCCATTTTTTCCAATTTTAAAAGTTCAACCGAAAGAAAATCAATTGGACAACGTTTAATAGTAAGTTCTGACCCTGTTGAAGCCGCAACAGAAATAAACATCATTGATTCAATCGGATCTTCACTATTATGATATTCTAATGGTTCATTAAATGATTTAATTCCGTGGATACGTAAAGTTGTGGTTCCAATCCCATCAATCTTCACCCCCATTTTCTCTAAAAAAAAGCAAAGCTCTTGAACTTGATAATTTGGGGGAGCAAAACGAATAGTTGTGATCCCTGGAATAAGAGCACTTGCCATAAGAATATTATTTGCTGCTGTATCTCCTGCTTCATACATGACAATATCTGCTGGTTTTAATTTCTTTGTTGTAATTTCGTAATATTGATCTTTTGTGGAAATTTTCACCCCTAATTTTTCAAGGCCATAACGATGAGCAGCAATTGTGCGATGCCCCATTTTGCACCCACCTGCATGAGGTAAATGAAAAAGAGGTTGCCAGTGGGCAGATGGACCAACAAGCATGAGGCTTGAACGAATCTTTGAAGCGGCCCCATGATCAAGATTTTTAAAATCTAATATTTTAGGTGGAATAATTTCAAGACTATTTTTTGCAATCCATTTGATAGAAACCCCTAAACTCTGCATAAGTTCCATCAATCGATTAACTTCTTCAATACGCGAAATTCCATGAAGAGTAGTTTTGTTTCGATTTAAAAGAGCGGCACACAAAAGAACAACTGAACCATTTTTAGAAAAATTAGTGGTAATGCTTCCTGAAAGTTTTTTTCCTCCTTTAATTTCAAAATCTAAAGATTCCGAAAGGCTTAAAATTTTACGATTAAAAAATTTGCTCATTTTCAAAAGCTCATTGGTAGTAAAATTTTGTTTTCCGGCTTCCATTCGAGCAACCGCGGATTGAGATGTCTCAAGTTCTCTCGCAAATATCTCTTGGGTAAGCCCACGCTCTTCTCGTAAATGTTTAATAAAAAAACCAATTTTCTCTTGGGTATTTGATGATAAATTTTTCATATATCACATATGATATATTTTTATATTAAATCGTCAATAAGATTATACACAATTTATTTTAAAAATTATCTATTTCCCCTCTTTCTATAAATATTTAAAACAAAATTTTAATTTGACTTTTATTTATTATGGGTATATTCTCATAACAAAGGTCGTTTTATTATTTTATAAAAAAATATATGCCTAATCTTAATGGAACAGGCCCTCAGGGTATAGGTCCTAATGGTCGCAAAATGGGTGTTTGCCAATCTAGCATTGAACGTGGTTGCTTTAGTAGGGGTCAAGGCTGCGGCTTTGGTAGACCACATCTATTTTGGTCAAACCATTTAAGCAAAGATCAAGAAAAAACCATGCTTGAACAAGAGTTACAAATTATTAAAGATCGTCTTAAAGAACTTGAGGAAACTGAATAAAAAATGGCGTAATATCTCCGTACCACGCGATGGTACGGAGATATTTTTCTGCTGACCATAAGATATTATAATTAATTTAACAAAGATTTAAATGATTTATGTCTCGTCCACGACTTTGTCGCCGTGTGCAATTTGATCTAAAAGTTACATATTTAAAACCACAGGGGATTCCTATCTCGCAGCTTGAAATCATCAAATTAACTCATGAAGAATTAGAGGCTCTCCGTCTAAAAAACATTGAACGGTTAGACCAAAAATCGTGTGTAAAAAAATAGAGACATCGCCAAGCACTTTTCAAAGAATAATTTCTTCTGCTTATCAAAAAATTTCTAAAGCCTTAATTGATGGTATGGCTATTCGTATTTGTAAAGATACTTAATGTTAAAGTAATAAAATTTGGGGCTATATGGAATTCTGATTGTCTCATTATAAAACTACCCTCTGATTATTTTTGACAATTGGGACAATAACAAGTTCCTCGTCCGGATAAAATAATTTTAATAATTTTTTCCCCGCAGCGTAAACAGGTTTGATGTTCTCGACTGTATACTTTTATTTTTTTCACATAATCCCCAGGTTCATCATTTGCATCAACATACGTATCAACTGTTGAACCCTTACATTTAATTGCTTCTCTTAATATATTTCTTAAACTTGTATATAAACATTCTATTTCTTTTTCTTTCAAACTTTTTACAAATCTATTGGGTAAAATTTTTGCATGCCAACAAGCCTCCTGAGCATAAAGGTTACCAATTCCAGCCAAAAAGGTCTGATCCATTAAAAGCGGTTTAATTTTAAGACGTGGTTTTGTCGCTAACAGTGTCTTAAACTTATTTAAACTAAAACTTCTCTCAAGTGGCTCAGGACCAATTTTAAATGTTGTAAAAAATGAGCCTAATTCATCTTTTTCTAATAATCGAACATACCCAAACTGTCGCATGTCATTATGAAGGAATATGCTTCCATCATCAAAATAGTAAATAATATGACTGTGTTTTTTTAATAATTCTTCTTGAAATTTAATTTTTTTAATATAAATAAGCTGGCCAGTCATTTTAAGATGAATTACCAAAGCATAATTATTATTGAGTTCAATAATTAAAAATTTAGCCCGACGGCTAACTTTTGTTATTTTGGCACCGGTCACTTTTTTCTTAAAACCAGCAGGCGTTACACCCCTTACCATTTTAGGTAATCGAATATCAACATTTTCTATTTTCTTTCCGACAATTTTTTCTGCTAATTGATTTTTTACAGTCTCGACTTCTGGAAGCTCGGGCATAAAACATATAGTTATAAAGTTTACACAAAACAATGGGTGGTGCGCCCGGCAGGATTTGAACCTGCGATCTTCGGCTCCGGAGGCCAACGCTTTATCCAAGCTAAGCGACGGGCGCATGTGAAAGAAAAAAATAAAGAACTGGAATAATTTTCGACTTGGATTCGCACATCCGTAGGAATACAAATTTCAAAAATTCCGGCGCAATTTTCTCAATAGGTTATACAGATAATACATCTTCTCGTCAAAAACAAAATCATACGTTCCTGGATAAGAAACAATCTCTCCGCCAAATCCTTTTTTAAATCGAGTAATTCCTGCCCAGGGGTGATCGGATCCAGATTCTAAGGGAGCAATTCCCCACCAGTCATAAGAATGCATTCCTTTTTCTTTGCCATCTTTTATAAGTTCAAAGTGTAATAAATATGGAGCCATAAGACTTCGATTACTGTAAGACGAAGCGCCGTGCAGATAAGTTCTCACTCCGTGATAATCAACCATGATATTAGTAGCAACAATCTTGTCTTCATATATACTTACCGCCAAAAAGACACAGGGACCATTTTTGTCACCTCCGTCAAGTTGAGTCAACATTTTTTTATAATACATTGACTCATGCAACCGAAAATTATCTCGTTTAGCAGTTTGTTCAAACAAAGGCCACGCTTCTTCAAATCTTACTACTTGAAATTTCACAGTTACTCCCCTGCGACGTGCGAGTGAAATATTATAACGTGTCTTTGGGTGCATTTGTGATCGTATAAATTCTTCTTGGTTATGAAGGTTTAAAAGGAGGGTGGTGTGCGGATGAATATCAAGTGTCTTATGAATATGTTTGTGTTTAGCTTCTATTAAATTAGTCTGTGTACATTCAAAACGAAAAAAAAGACCACCAAGTTTTTCTTGAATTTGTTGCATGACATTTTTAAATAGTTCTTTATTTTCTAAAAGTTCTGAGGAAAAAATAGGTCCTCTTGGACAAAAAAAATAATATTGCTTAAAAGGAAGTAAAAATTTAATCACTTGAATGATGCCGATTAGCTCATCATTTTGATAAAAACCAAGTCTTTTTACTTGTTTACCAACTGATATTTGAAACTGACCCCAATCCCAGGCGTGTAAAAAAGAACCAGATCGTGGTCCATGTGTCTTTACAAAATTTTCCCATGTTTCTAATTCTTGTATTTCTTGAATATACATAGATTAACGCGCAAGAAGCCTTAAGGCTTCACGAATACAATCATCTGTATTAGTCGCCTCAACGCTTGAAAGAACCTGTTCGACCTCACGACGACGATAACCAAGATTCATAAGAGCTTGAAGAGCTTCCTCATCAAATGAAGACTGAGTTAATTCATCTTCAAGTGTGCCCTTAAGTTCTAAAATAATTTTCTGGGCGGTTTTTTTTCCTACTCCCGGAATATGGGTTAAAAAATCGACAGATCCGTTTGTAATTGATTCTTTTACTTTTGCAAGTTCGCCCGCAAAAATAATTTTTTGAGCCACACGAGGCCCTACTCCTGGAACCACTAAAAGCTTCCAAAAAAGTTCAAGAGCAGTAATTGAAGTAAAGCCAAATAACTCATGTTCGTTTTCACGAATCACTTCGTGTATATATAAAGTCATTGGTCCGGAAAAATCTTTTACATGTTCATCTGGTAAAAAAATTTGGTAACCAATACCTTGAACTTCTAAAAAAAGAAATCCTTTTCCATGGTGAGTTATAAGGCCTGAGAGGGAAGAAATCATAAGAATTACTTAGTAAAACGAAACAAAGTGATACGACGTTCAATTTCGCGCCTCACATCGTCTGAAAGATCTGGCAAGGTTCCTTTTCCAATAGCTGCATCTTGAATCTGATGCAAAACAGTTCCAAAAGAAACACCTGGTGACATTTTAAGTAAGCTCATAATGGAATTGCCATCCAGTTCAAAAAATCGAAAGCGTTCTTGCAAACGTTCTTTTTGTTTTTGTTCTCGCAAATGAATACGTTCTTCTTGTTTACCTGGGATGGTTAAATATTCTGAGCGTAAAAAATATGTGATTACACTACTCTCATGCCAGCTTCTGTGTGCATCACGTCGCATGGAACCAAAAACCGCATCTAATAAAACTGCTGCTTGCAAAAGATCCAAAAAATCATCTGCATCATGACCATGTTTTTTTGCATAGGAAACAAGGTGTTCAAAGGTATTTGTATTTACTTTTGATTCAAACTGATATAACGGCTCTAAGTGCAAAGCAATAAGAGACATAAGTTCATCACATTTTTGAGAAGATAAACGTCTTGACTCGGTTACCTGACTTATGGTCGAAACAAAATTAGGATGAAAAATGGCATGAGCGTGTCCATGATAATGGATATCAATCTGATACGCAGAAAAAAATTCAGCTTGGCAATCCATTGGGTGAAGTTGTGGTCGTTCATCAGCAAATTTTTGATAAAGCTCTTGATATTTTTTTAAGAGCATTTGTTGTTTTGAGTTTTTACAAGATGGATGCCATAAATCTACCCAAGGGCTTTGAAATCCAAGTGAATCACCATCAGAACCTGGCCGTGCTTTAAAGCTAATTGTTAGAGCTTTTCCCAAATCATGACAAAGAATAAAACATTCAAGGGTGGCTGCTTGTTCACAAATTGTCTCTTGCATTTCTTCTATTTCTCCCTCAAAACCTTTTAACCGTGCGAGCTCTTCAATATCTCGTAAAATAATTTTTCCTTCCAAAATAGCAAACAAACTTACAAGCATGAGTTTTAAATGATCTTTCACAAATGGACCTTCTGCATGAAAAACTGGTGTTTGTGGTATTTCATACAAAGATCTCATCTGCGGCACAGATAAAAATTGATCAAGGGTCTCTTGAGCTTTTTTTTGAAGAAGAATATCTTCTTTTGTTTTTACCATGAGTTCATCAAGAAAAATGGTTTCTCTATTTTCAGAATAAAATTCATAACGCCACATAGTTTCTCTATATTTTTTTTAAAACTCGTTTTACATCCAAAAGTCTAATTGTTTTTCCATTTTTTTCTTTCTTGTAACCCCAGTTTAGATCCATACCAAAAGTAAATCCACCAAATTTTTCAAACAAAACCATGCCATAAGGGCAATCTTGAACATAAATTGCTCGACGTTTAGGTTCGTATAAGATAAGGCTTGTGCGATGTTTTAATGAAAGACCAATCAAAAGAGATAATTCACTTCGAATAGAAAGGTTTGTTGGATTTTTTACGATACAAAACCTGTCCCAGACCGTATGTTTTTCCCAAGCCTCCATTGCAACACGTTCTCGTTCTTTTTCTTTTTCTTTATCATAAATACCTATTTCTTTAAGAAGTTTCCGTTCAAAAACAATAATAGAACGAATTTCTTTCCAGGAATATCCCTCTTGTTCAAGCGCCCAAATAAATCCTCGATCCATAATACCTATTGCTCGAACTTGGCGCGGATCAAAACCTAAGGCTTGAAGTCGTTTATCTGAAAGACGAAAAAAAAATAAAAACTGTTCAAGAGAAGATGGCAAGAGCTTCCCTGTTTCTGAATCATGAGCCCGATTTAAATTTGTATAATGATGATGATCAATAATATAAAGTTTTGCTCCAAGTGATCTAATTTTTTTCTCGGTTTTGATTCCAGGCATTTCAACAATAAAAACCTCTTTTAAGCCCTCTTGTTTTATTTTTTTTACCAGTCCTTTTTCTTGATCTAAATTTGATCCATGTGGTTGAGAAGAAATCCATAAAGGTAATTTTAAGGCTCTGGCAAGCGCAATGATCATGGCTGCCTCAGCATCATTAGCCGGAACCACCAATAATCTTTTCTTAGCTGCCACGGACATATAATTATTTTTTTTCAATACCAATAATTAAATCAAAATCATTTGTGCGCATGGCTTGTGAGCCATCAGGTGCCTCACCTTCCATGCGAAGAGTAGTCGCAAGTACGCCATTTAAAAATGTTTGTCTGTGCTCTTCAAGAGCTATTTTAACTTCTTCTTCATCTGTTTGAAGAAATAATTCGATGCGATCTTCAATAGTAAGCCCGGCATCTTTTCGCATTGTATTAATACGACGTGTAAGTTCCCGAATAGTCCCTTCCCGAATAAGCTCGGGTGTTAAATTTATATCAAGCTCAACTTTATAATCATCACCACATTCTAAAACAATTTCTTTTATATTTGCTTCATCTTTTATTAAATCAATAAAGGCCTCCTGATCGCTTGTTTTTTCAAGTAGACTATTTTCTTTTGGTAAAAAAATCTTTGCTTGCGAAAGAACCTGACGAACAGGAATACCAACTTCAAGACGACGCTCAAGCAAACGGGAAATAATCGAGCGGGTTTTTCCCATTCTTTCAATAAGAACCCCATCTAAAAATTCTTCTTTATATAATGGCCATGCCTCTAAATGAACTGATTCATTTTGACCACCAAGTTTTAGATATAAATGTTCAGATAAAAATGGGGTGAAAGGAGCCATGAGTTGAACAGTGCTTAAAAGACATTCTCTAAGTGTATTAAGAGCTAACTGTTTATCTTGTTCATCTTCACCCTTAAAACGATCGCGGCTTCTTCGTAAATACCATGTTGATAAATCATTAATAAATTCTGCAATAGCACGCGCTGGTTCAATAATTTTATAGGATTCGAGATCGTCGGTGGTCTGTTTAACAAGGCTGTGGAGTCTTGAAAGGATCCAACGATCAAGAAGGTGAGTGGGTCGGAGAGTAGAGATAGGAGAGCGGAGAGTGTTCGAGACAGAAGAACCTGCGAACATTTCATAAAACGTATAAACATTCCATAGAATCAAAAAAACTTTTTTAACCATGTCATCTAGAGCTTTTTCATCAAACCGTTTTGATTCGCCTGGTTGATTAATGGTATACATATACCAACGCACAGCATCAGCTCCATACTTTTCCATCATGGCAAATGGATCAATAATATTTCCAAGTGATTTACTCATTTTTTTGCCTTTTGTATCAAGCACATGTCCAAGACAAACCACGTGTTTAAACGGGCGTTCTTTTTCAAGTAAAGTCGCAACCGCAAGCAAGGTATAGAACCACCCGCGAGTTTGATCAATGGCTTCAGAAATATAATCTGCTGGATATCCTTCTCCTGTATCAATTTTTTCTTTATTCTCAAAGGGATAATGCCACTGGGCAAATGGCATTGCTCCTGAATCAAACCAAACATCACAGACGTCGCTCACACGATTAGTAGTGCCACCACACTTCTGACACTTAAGCTTTACCTCATCAACAAATGGCCGATGAGGATCAATTTGCTCTGGAAGATCTTTAAGTGAAGCAGATCGTAACTCTTCAAAACTTCCAATACATTGACGTCCACCACAATTTTCACAAACCCAAATAGGTAACGGTGTTCCCCAATAACGTTCACGGGAAAATGCCCAATCCTTCACTTCTCGAATCCATTCACCAAAACGTCCTTCTTTAATATGTTCTGGTTCCCAATGAATTTTTTCATTTTCCTTAAGTAATTTCTCCCGTA
>Ga0210044_10000832_pt1 | contig 46828 bp, 41 predicted proteins | sample CryGey13umfilter_2_FD_183959 | JGI IMG/M metagenome (GOLD analysis project Ga0210044, IMG submission 183959) | Groundwater microbial communities from aquifer in Utah, USA - Crystal Geyser 4/9/14 3 um filter (SPAdes) (version 2) | ecosystem: Environmental > Aquatic > Deep subsurface >... | reverse complement strand
AAAAAAATATTATTATAAATCATCAAACGGACTTTTTATTTGTTGAATATTCTTTGTGCTTACATGCGTATATATCTCTGTGGTTCTGCTACTGCTATGTCCCAATAGTTCTTGAATGTAACGAAGATCAGTACCGCTTTCTAATAAATGAGTAGCATAGCTGTGTCTTAACCAATGCAAACTTACTGGTTTTGTTATATTTGCTTTTGCTAATGCTTGTTTCAATACATTGGCTAAACTTCGCTCATCATATTTCTCATTTTTAATCTGTCCTTCAAATAACCATGTCTCAGGTTTGTAGGCAGAGTAATATTCCCTTAACATTATTAATATCTTTTGAGATAACGGAGCAATTCTATCTTTTTTACCCTTAGCTTGTTTTATAATTACCACGTTGCGTTTAGAATCAATATCTGTTGGTTTCAGATTTAACAGTTCACTTCTGCGCAAGCCACAGCTATAAATTAAAGAGAGCATAACTCTGTGTTTGATATTACTGTGTGCAGTTAAAATTAACTTAACCTCTTCCTTGCTCAACACGTTTGGTAACTTATGTTCACGTCTTGGTCTCTCAAGTTTATCAACATCCAAGGCACAATGTACAACTTCTCTAAAGAATAGTTTAATTGCATTAACAACCTGGTTTTGATATGAAAAACTTAGACCCCGTTTAATAATATATTCATTAACATAACGCACCACATCATCGTTATTAATACTTCCAATTGGTTTGGGGTATGTAAAAGTTAAAAAAGATTTTGCTGCATCTAAATATGTGTTGATGGTTGATTCGCTGTATCGTTTATGCGTCATCCATAGTTTTAATTTGGTTAAGTCTTGTTCTATCTCAAATGGGATTGATGTCTAAATTTTAAGAGTTTCTTTTTTCTCATTATTTTTTTGGGTGCTAGTTATTCCTTTCAAACCAGAATAATCAAGATATGATTTTTCTTGTAATGCGGAAAATACTTTACTCAAATCAAATTCGCTTTTTAAAATATACCACTTGCCCTGTGTTTGGCTCCAGTGTGCAACGCCCAATGTTTTAATCACAGATATTAACTCGGGGTCTTTAGGGAAAATCACAAATACAACTTCATTGTTGTGATGTTTGCCTTGTTCAAGTATTATCTTTGATTTCATTATCGGATTCTGGAAGATTATAAAAGTAGCAACTAAATAAAACTCCTGTTCACAGCTTCGCCACGTAAGTCACATCAGCAGGTATTTGTGGTTACTTCAGTGTTAATTCTATTTGAAAACTTATACACGTTATTTGTTTAAAATAAAAATAAAGGATTGTCTTCAGAATGTCAATCAGAACAACTTGTTGTTTTAAGTACTTTTGAAACTATCAACTTGAAACTTAAGTATATCGATTTATCAGCGATGACTGTTAAAACAGTAAATGCAAAAGGCAAGAACGATTGAATATAATCCATTCAATTCCAAATATTGCTATCCGAGCCTGCCGAAGCCTATTTATTATGGTGGCGCAGGCAGATTATGATCTATTAACTCACCTTATGCAAAGTTTACAACATTGTCATTCTGAACCTGCCTGTCGGCAGACAGGCGTGTTTCAGAATCTTCTTCTGTTAAGTTTTTTAGATACTGAAATAAAACTTGCCTGATGGCAGTCAGGTTCAGTGTGTCAAATGCGTATAGTGATCTATTAAGATAAAAGAAATAATCATAATGATCTTCGTTCTATTAAGGTTTTGAGGGAAAAATTGATTTTCACAGAAAAAAAATCGGAGGCTCAAAGTGAGTTTATTCAAACCGGAAAAACATCAACCAATGGTTTCAGACCATCTTCGCAGAGCTTTTATAACATCTTTTAATGCATCAAGCACCAATATCTGACGGTCTTCGGGTATTTTTTCCAGAATATCTTCATGCAGTTTAATGTGGCTCTGGTTTAAGTTTTTTAAAAACGGCTGACTCGTTTGAGTTAAAAAAACAATTATGTTTCGCTTATCTTTCTCGTCAACTTTCCTTTTGATAAACTTTTTTTCTTCGAGAGAAGTGAGAATATGAGTAATTCTCCCTGGTGTTAAACCCATTGTTGAAGCAATAAACTTTATTGAAAGCGAATCGGTTTTAGTAAACAAACGCAGACACTTAAATTCAGCTGGAGTAAGGTTGAATAAAGATGAGAAATAAACTTCCTTGTCATTGCAGGTTTTTGCCAGTTCACAAGTGAGTTCAGCCATATTAGCTGCTAAATTTGATTGTTGTTTTTTCGTTTCCATGACATTAAAAATTATTTTATTGGCTAAAATAATTTGAAAAACTTATACAACCAAATCCTTTTATGATTAGAAAATAATTGAGTTGTCTTTGCGGGTTAATTTACTTTTGTGATAAAAGCAATTCTTAAATTAAAATCAAATTCTTATTTTTACACATAAATTTTGGAGGGATATGATTTTAGTTACCGGCGGAGCGGGATATATTGGTTCGCATTTTGTTAAGTTTTTAAAAAATCACAACAAAGAAATATTGGTTATCGACAATCTTTCACGGGGGCACAGGGAATCAATTCCCGACGGTGTTGGTTTTGAATGTGTTGACTTGCTTGATTACGAAAAATTGCGAAAAGTAATAAAAAAATATCCGGTTGAAGCAGTTGTTCATTTTGCGGCTTTTGCTTATGTCGGCGAATCAGTTGAAAATCCCGGATTGTATTATTCAAATAATGTTATTGGAAGTATTAATTTAATTCGCGCAGTCAATGAAATCGGCGTTAAAAAATTTGTCTTCTCTTCCACTTGCTCTGTTTATGGAAATCCCGAAAGCATTCCGATTTCTGAAACAGAATCAACTAAGCCGATAAATCCTTATGCAAAAACAAAACTCACAATTGAAAATGTACTGCAGGATTTCAGTTTATATCATGGATTGAATTATGTTGCACTAAGATATTTTAATGCTGCCGGTGCTGATCCCGATGGTCAAATCGGTGAAAGTCACAACCCCGAACCGCATTTAATTCCAATTGTTCTTAATACAGCTTTGGGCAAACGTGAAAAAGTTTTGGTTTTCGGAAATGATTATAACTCTCCTGATGGAACGTGTATCCGTGATTATATTCATATTAATGATTTGGCTTCGGCTCATCTGAAGGCATTGAATTTTTTGGAAGCAAATAACAAAAGCGAAGTAATAAATCTTGGTACCGGGGAAGGAAATTCTGTTCTGCAAATAATTCAGTCAGCAGAAAAAGTCACTGGCAGAAAAATAAATTATGAAATAGTTGGAAGACGACCAGGCGACCCGGATATTCTTGTTGCGGATAATAAAAAAGCCAAACAGAATTTGGACTGGCAGCCCAAATTCGGGTTGCAAGAGATTATTCAAACTGCATGGAACTGGCATAAAAATCAAAAATATTGAGGAAATATGGAAATTGAAAAAACATTTATAAAGGATTTGCTGATTATTAAGCCCGATGTTTTTAATGATGACAGAGGTTATTTTTTTGAAAGTTTCAATAAAATCAAATACGAAAAACTTGGAATAGATTTTTCATTTGTGCAGGATAATATTTCCAAATCAAATTACGGAACAGTACGTGGTTTGCATTATCAGGTTGGCGATTTTGCGCAAGGCAAATTATGTTCTGTTCTAAAGGGAAAAGTTCTTGATGTCGCAGTTGATATTCGTTTTGGTTCACCGACATTCGGGAAATATTTTTCAGTTGAACTTAGCAGCGATAACAAATTTCAGTTTTGGATTCCACCCGGATTTGCACACGGATTTTCAGTATTGTCTGATGAAGTGATATTTCATTACAAATGCACAAATTTTTATAACAAAGAAAGTGAACGATGTATAATTTATAGCGATAAAGATTTGTTGATTGACTGGAAAGTGAATTCAATGATTGTATCAGAAAAAGATTTACTTGGGAAGAATTTCAAAGACATTAACAAAGATTTTTTTTATAAAAATAACGAGGAGGAATAATGCGATTAGCTGTTGTAGGAACAGGTTATGTCGGTTTGGTATCGGGAACTTGTTTTGCGGAAATGGGTAACGAAGTAATTTGTGTTGATAATGACCCCCAAAAATTAGAGAAGTTTAAAAATCATGAAGTAACAATCTATGAACCGGGCTTGGAACTTTTGTTCAAAAGAAATATTGAGCGAAAAAGACTTTCATTTACAGACAACTTGAAAAATGCGGTTCTTGAATCTGAAGTTGTTTTTCTTTGTCTTCCCACTCCGCAGGGCGAAGACGGATCTGCTGACTTAAAATATGTTTTCAGTGTTGCGGAAAATATTGGAAAAATTTTAGCTGAGGCAAAAAGCAACACGTTTAAAATAATTGTTAATAAAAGTACTGTTCCTGTTGGGACCTGTCAGGCAGTTTCAAAGATTATTAAAAAGTATGTTGATAATAATTTTGAGGTTGTTTCAAATCCCGAATTTCTACGAGAAGGTTTTGCAGTAGAAGATTTTATGAAACCTGACAGAATTGTGATTGGTGCTAATTCTCCGGATGTTTTTAAGAAGATGAGAATTTTATATGAGCCATTTGTTCGTCAGGGAAATCCAATTATTGAAATGAATCCGGAAAGCTCTGAGGTCACAAAATATGCAGCCAATTCATATCTGGCGATGAGAATTACATTCATGAATGAGCTTGCAAATTTCTGTGAGAAAGTCGGAGCCAACATTGATTTGGTAAGAAAAGGAATGGGAACAGACACACGAATCGGGAAACGATTTTTATTTCCCGGAATTGGTTACGGCGGTTCGTGTTTCCCCAAAGATGTTAATGCACTTATAAAAACATCAATTGAACATAGCTCAGAAATGCAATTGCTTACTTTGGTTGATAAAATAAACAAAGCACAAAAACTTGTACTTGTTAAAAAAGTGCTCTCACATTTTCATAATGAAATTAAGGGAAAATGTTTTGCAATCTGGGGTTTGGCATTTAAACCAAACACAGACGATATGCGGGAAGCACCGTCAATTTATATTATCCGTGAGTTGGTAAAGCTGGGAGCTAAAGTTAAAGCCTATGACCCTGCAGCAATGGAAGTTGCAAAGTTATATATCAAAGAAGAAGTTCAATATGTTGAATCTGAATATGAAGCACTGAAAGATGCTGATGCACTGCTTATTCTTACTGAATGGAACGAGTTCAGAAATCCCGATTTTGAAATCATGAAGACTTTGCTGAAGAATAAAGTGATTTTTGACGGAAGAAATATTTACGACCCAAGTTTAACAAAAACAGCCGGTTTTACACATTATTCAATCGGTAAGGCAACTGTTAATCCTGATTGAGAATTTCTTCATAATATTTTTCATACTGAGGAACAATAATCTTTTTATCAAAATGCTCGATGGCACGAAGTCGGGCATTTTTTGAAAATGCATTAAACTTTTTGTCGTTTGTCAATAAATCAATTACATATTTTGCCATTCTGCTTGTATCACCAAACTCAGCAATATAGCCGGTTTCATTGTGTCTGACCAATTCGGGAAGTCCGCCAACACTTGAACAGACAACAGGAACACCGCAGGACATTGCTTCTAATGCAGACAATCCAAAACTTTCTGATTGTGAAGGCAGCAAAAAGATATCTGCAATGTTTAATATTTCCTGTAAAACATCCTGCTTGCCAAGAAAGAAAACATCTTTTGCTAAATTCATTTCACGTACAAGTCTTTCGCATTCAGAACGTTCCGGTCCATCTCCGATTAAAACAAGTTTAGCCGGAATTTCTTTTTTTACTTCAGTTAATATTTTAATAGTATCAGGAACGCGTTTAACAGGACGGAAATTGGATGTGTGAATTAAAATCTTTTCTCCGTTTGGCGCTATTTTATTTCGCAGCAATTCATTTGGCATCGGTGAAAACAAATCCGTGTCGATAAAATTATTAATCACTTTTATGTCAGATTCAATATTGTAGTTTGTCAAAGTTTTTTCTTTCAGAAATCGTGAAACTGCAGTTGTGCCGTTACTTTCCTCGATGCTGAATTTTACCAAAGGCAAAAAAGATGGCTCCAATCCAACCAAAGTGATATCAGTTCCGTGAAGAGTTGTAATTACTTTTATATCCGAGTTTTCCTTTTTCAAAATTTGTTTTGTTAAATATGCACTTGTTGCATGCGGAATTGCATAATGAACGTGAAGCAAATCCAGTTTTTCATATTTAATTACTTCAAGCATTTTGCTGGTCAAAGCAAGCCCGTAGAGGCTGTGTTCAAAAAGCGGATAGTTGCTGATTTCGACTTCATGAAAAAAAACATTTTCGACAAAATGCTGCAGGCGGTGAGGAAAAGCATAACTTATAAAATGAACCTGATGACCCTTTGCTGCAAGTTCCTTTCCTAATTCCGTAGCAACAACGCCGCTGCCACCATAAGTGGGGTAACATGTAATTCCTATTTTCATAACTTTTCCAATCTCCTGAGAAGAATAAATTTTATATTTCTTATATTAATTTATCAAAATTAAAGCTTACAGTAAGTAACAAAGTAAATGTCAAAAAAATTTCTTTTAATCGGTCATTCTGTTTTAGACACAATTATATCGGGCGAAAGCAAAACTATTCGTCCCGGGGGAATTTTCTATTCAGTTCTTGGCTTGCTGAATATTAAAGAAGAACAGGATTTAATTACACTGCTAACAAACTATGATTTGGCAACCTTTAAATATTTTTCAGAAATTTATTCTGCAGTTGATTATTCAAAATCAAGTTTGGTTGATAACATTCCGCAGGTGGAATTAACAATTTATCCCGACAAAGAACGGAAGGAAAAATTCAGCCACTTGACGCAAAAGATTTTTTTACCAAATGATTTTGAATTAGACAAATTTGATATAATACTGGTAAATATGATTACTGGATTTGAACTCACGGCTGATGAATTGAAGTCTATAAAATCGCAGACAAACGGATTGATTTATTTTGATGTCCATAGTCTAAGCAGAGGAATTGACAAAAACAATATCCGGTATTTCAGAAAAATTCCTGATAGTAAAGAGTGGCTGAAATCAATTGATATTATTCAGGCGAATGAATATGAAATTCTCACACTTTCGGATTTTGACAGAGAAGAAAAAATTGCAGAAGAAATAATTTCATACGGAGTGAAAATTGTTTTAATTACCAAAGGCAGCAAAGGTTCAGCAGCATATTACATGAGCAAAACGTCAATTGAGAAAATTGATGTGCCTGCAATTAAAATAGATTCAGTTAATCATGTCGGCTGCGGAGATATTTTTGGTGCTATGTTTTCGTATTATTATTCATGCTCAGCCAATGTTAAAAAATCATTAACGCTTGCAAATAAAGCTGCAGGAATTATAACTTCGTACAACGAAATTTCAAATTATAGTAATCTTAAAAAGGACTTAAAATTAAATTATGAATAAAAGAAGACTGCTAATTATTGGCTCGAACGGCATGCTTGGGCAAAGGCTTGTAAATTATTTTCAAAGCAAAAGTGATTTTATAATTAATTGTGCATCTGCAGAAGAAAGCTCTTTCATTCCGGAAGTTGATTATACTAAAATTGATATTGCAAACAAAAAAGATGTGCAGTTGCTGATTAAAAAATTTTATCCGGACTTTATATTAAATGCTGCTGCATATACAAACGTAGATGGCTGCGAAACAAACCGCGAGCTTTCATGGAAAATCAATGTAACTGGAGTTGAAAATCTGGCTCACTATGCAATTACAAGCGATGCGCACATTATTCATGTTTCAACTGATTATGTTTATGACGGAAAGAATGGTCCGTATTCTGAAGTCGACAATGTGAATCCAATCAGTTATTATGGCAGAACAAAACTTGCAGCCGAAAATGTTTTGAAAGCCAGTAAAATTAATTTTACAATTCTTCGTACAAATGTGCTTTATGGTCCTGCAAAATATGGTCGTCCGGATTTTGTTAAATGGGTAGTTAGTTCTCTGCTCGAAAAAAAACAGATCAGAATTGTTACTGATCAAATAAACAATCCCACTTATCTTGATGATCTGGTTCAGGGATTCAGCAAGGTAATTGAATTCAAAAAAACAGGGCTATACAATATTGGAGGAGATGAATTTTTATCACGTTATGATTTTACAAAAAGAATTGCCGAATATTTTAATCTTGATGAAAAACTTATAACCCCAATTGAAACAAAAGAACTTAATCAGCCTGCACCGCGACCATTAAAATCGGGCTTAATAAATCTTAAAGCAACAACAGAACTCGGTTATCTGCCACATAAAATTGAAGAAACGTTTGCGCTGATGCAAGAAGAATTATCGCTTATTTAAAAACTATTTCGATAAAATAATTTTTGCAAGTCCATCAACCCAGTCATCGTTGTCGTTCAGACTTTCAACCAGTTGAACTTTTTCTCCGCCATGTGATTTGAAAAGTGATTGATACTCTGAACCAATTTCAATCAGTGTTTCAAGACAATCGGCAACAAAAGCAGGACTAAAAACCAGAACTTTTTTAATTCCCGATTCTGCAAGTTTGATTAATGTTTTGTCTGTAAAGGGTTCAAGCCAGTCTTTGTTCAAGCGGGACTGAAAGCAAACAGTCAATTTGCTTTCCGGAATATTCAATCTTTCGGAAATTAATCTCGTGGTTGCATAGCATTGTGCTTTATAACAAAATTTATTCTCTTCTGTTATTTTCAACTCGCAATCATGATCTGAACATGGTTTTCCGTCTTCATGAACTTTATCAACTTGTCTGTTCGGAAGCCCGTGATAACTGAATAAAACGTGATCGTATTCATCAAGATTAAATTTACTCGCACGTTTAACAAATGAATTTATGAAATTTTCATCTTCATAAAAATGACTGACAATTTTTAATTGAGGAATAACCCACCAATTTTTAATGATGCCAACTGCTTTTTCAATTGCAGAACCGGAAGTGGCAGAAGCATATTGCGGAAAAAGAGGAAAGATAATTATTTCATCATATTGTTTTTTTTTCATTTGGGCAAGGACACTTTCCATGCTCGGATTTTGATATCGCATTGCAAGATAAACATCATAATTATCTGGCAGAACATTCTGAACTTTCTTCTTCAGGCTTTCGCTATAAAACAATAACGGCGAGCCTTTTTCTGTCCAAAGTTCTCTGTAAATTTTTGCTGATTTGGGTGCACGGAATGGAACGATAATAAGATTAACTAATATTTTCCGAGCCAGCCACGGTATATCAATTACTCTTTCGTCATTTAAAAACTCGGATAAATATTTCCGCACATCAGAAATTTTGGGACTATCCGGTGTGCCCAGTTGAATTAAAAGTACTCCGTTTTTTTCCCCCATTTGTTTCCTGACAATAAAAATTTTTAAATAACTTTATTTTGAATTTTACTCATAGCTCTTTCAGTGATAGCTGTAATTGTTAATGAAGGATTTACACCCGGATTTGCAGATATCATAGAACCGTCACAGACAAACATGTTTTTATAGCCAAACACTTTGTTGTCTTTATCAATCACTCCCGAATTAATATCTTTACCCATCGTTGCACCGCCGAGAATATGAGCTGTGGTTGGAATTCCTAAAATCACTTCACTCAGTAAAGCGCCGGGAGTTCCATTTGTTTCTGCGGCAAACAATTTAGCTATTTTCTGTGCTTCGGGTAAAAGTGCGGAGGGTGGATTTCCTGAATCCAAAACTGACTTCATACGAAAGAGACCACGCTTGAATCGCAATGTGGAATTTAGTGTTTGCATGAATAATAAAATTTGTGTTTTGCTTGCCCAGTCCCATACGAAATAAAATCTTAGAAATTCAACAGGATGTTTGATTAACTCAAAAATCGCTTTAACAATTCTGCCAAATAGAGATTTGCTTTCAACAAGCGGAACAACCTGCAAACGCCAAAAGCCCGAACCGGAAGGGTAGCGTACAGGCTCTACATGGCTGTATTTATCGGTATGTAAAATAGAACTAATTGCAATTCCATCCGAAAAATTTATTCCGCTTTTTGAAGAAGTAACACCCATCAGACTTTCGCTGTTTGTTCTGATTCCATATCCAATTTTATCAGAAAGATTTTTAAGTGTTGTTTGTTTGAGCTTTAGAAATAGCGGCACTGTTCCTAAAACTCCGCCGGAAAAAATAATTCCCGAAGCAGTAAAATTTTTTCTTTTGCGAATGAATGATGTTGATTTTTGTGCCTCAACACTATATCCTGATTCGGGATTACTATTATCAAGTAAAGAAATATTAATCACTTCATGTTCTGCTAAAATTTCAGCCCCAAGATTTTTTGCAAGATAAAGGTAATTTTTATCCAAAGTATTTTTAGCATTAAATCTGCAACCAACCATGCACCCGCCGCAAAATGTACAGCCTGAACGTTCTGGTCCTTTGCCGTTAAAATATGGATCGGGTGTTGGTTCTTTTGTTTCGCCAAAGAAAACAGCAACATCGGTAAGCTCAAATTTTTCGGGGATATTAAGTTTTTGCGAAATACTTTTAATTACTTCATCACCGATTTCCATTCTCGGATTTTTTGCAACACCAAGCATTTTTTTTGCAATACCGTAAAAAGGTTTTAATTCACTTTCCCAGTCAGCAAGTTCTTTCCATGATTCAGCTTCAAAAAATTCTTTCTTTGGAACGGGCAGTGTGTTTGCATAAACCAAAGATCCGCCGCCAACTCCAACACCGGATAAAATCCCGATATGTTTATAAAATGTGATTTTAAAAAATCCAAAAAATCTGAAGAAAGGTATCCAAAGCCACTTGCGAATATTCCAGTTTGATTTGGGAAAATCTTCGGCTGAAAAATGTTTTCCTTTTTCTATAACCAAAACTTTGTAGCCTTTTCCAGAAAGCCGCAACGCCGAAACGGAGCCGCCGAAACCGCTGCCAATAATTATAAAATCGTAATCAAATCTTTTTGCCTGCAAATTTTTCCGCCTGCAGTTATATGTTTGAAATTATTGATTCTAACTGAGCAAGCATTTCATCAATTCTTGAAACATCTTTTCCACCGGCAGTTGCAAGATGTGGTCTTCCACCGCCGCTACCGCCGACAATTGCTGCAGCTTTCTTTACAATATTTCCGGCTAATATTTTACGTTCTTTTATTAAATCATCCGAAACAACTGCAACAATTCCAACTTTGTTTTCTATCTCGGAAACCAAAACTCCGATTCCACTTTTCATTTTTTCGCGAAGTTCATCGCCCATTGATTTTAGTTCATCCATTGCTGAAGCTGCAACTTTTCCTTTATAAAGATTAAGCCCGTTTACATTCTGGGGATTTGAAACTATTGAATTTATGCCGCCAAGTTTTTCTTTCAGTTGCATTGCGGCAATATGTTTTTCAAGTTTTTTCTTTTCATCATTCAACTGCGAAACTTTTACTTCCTCAGACTCAAGTTTCAATTTCATTTCGTGGATATATTTTAAAACTCCATTTCCGGTAACGGCTTCTATTCTTCTTATTCCGCTTGAGATAGATGACTCACCCACAATTTTGAACAAACCAATTTGCGAGGAATTTTTAACATGCGTACCGCCGCAGAATTCAAGCGTGAAATTTCCAAACTGCACAACATTAACTTTATCGCCATATTTATCACCAAAGAACATCATTGCACCCATTGTTTTTGCTTCATCAAACGGAATATCCCTGTGATGAATAAGCGGAAGGTTTTCAAGAATTTTTTCATTCACAATTGATTCAACAGCAGCAATTTCATTATCAGTCATTTTTTGGAAATGAGTAAAATCAAAACGAAGTCTTTCGGGTGCTACAAGCGAACCCGACTGCTGCACATGTGTTCCGAGAATTTCGCGTAAAGCTTTGTGAAGAAAATGAGTTGCAGAATGATTTCTCATTATGTCCCATCGCCTTTTCTCATCAACTTTTGCAATAACTTTCTGACCAATAGCAAGCGGCAGGTTTGTTTCATTTTCGATAACGTGAATGATATGGTTGTTTGATTTTACCAAACCGGTAACCCGCAGATGTGTATCACCAATCTGCAATTGTCCCTTGTCATCAACCTGTCCGCCTGATTCAGCGTAAAGCGGAGTCTGGTCGAGAATTACAAAATTTTCACCAACGCTTATAATTGTTGACTCTGCTTCAAGAGTATCGTAGCCAAGAAAAATTGTATTTGGCAGGTCTGTGTTTTCATGAATAATGTTAACAATGTTTGCTGTGGAAATTTTTTCTTTCGTTGATTTTCTTGCTCGTTCACGTTGCTCGTTCATTAATTCGTTGAACTTATTTTCATCAACAGAAAAACCTTTTTCTCGGGCCATTACATTTGTTAAATCAAGAGGAAAGCCAAAAGTATCATAAAGTTTGAAAGCTTCATCACCGGGAATGGTTTTAATTTTTTCAGCTTCAAGGTTAGAGATAATGTTTTCAAATAATTCAATTCCTCTATCGAGAGTTACATTAAAACTTTCCTCTTCAGCTTTAATGATTTTCTTTACATTTGCCTGCTGAAGTTTTATCTCGGGAAAAATATCGCTCATAGTTTCAACAAGCACGTCAACTAATTTGTACATAAAAGGTTTCTTGAGTTCAAGTTTCCTTCCGTATCTTGCTGAACGTCTGAGAATTCTTCGAAGTACATAACCTCTTCCTTCGTTTCCGGGAACAGCTCCGTCTGCAATTGCAAAGGTTAATGTTCGGATGTGATCGGCAATAACCCGCATTGCTATTTGATGTTCTTCTTCTTTGTATGGAATTTTTGAAATCTCAGAAATAGCATTAATTATCGGCTGGAAAACATCTGTATCATAATTTGAATTTTTCTTTTGCAACACAGCACAAACTCTTTCAAAGCCCATTCCGGTATCAACATGTTTCGCAGGAAGATTATGAAGTGTTCCGTTTTCATCCCGATTATATTGGATAAAAACTAAATTCCAGAGTTCAATACACTTCGGGTCACCGGCATTTACAAATTTGGGATTGTCAAAATCATCAGAAAGATTTATATGAATTTCAGAACACGGACCACATGGACCGGTTTCACCCATTTCCCAAAAATTGTCTTTTTCGTCAAACCTCAAAATATGAGATGGTTTTATATCCGTTGTCTTTTCCCAAATTTCAAATGCTTCGTCGTCTGTTCGATAAACAGTTGCCCAGAGTCTTTCCTTTGGCAATTTCCAAACATCAGTGAGTAATTCCCAAGCCCATTTTATCGCCTCTTCTTTATAATAATCACCAAATGACCAGTTGCCAAGCATTTCAAAAAATGTGTGATGATATGTATCGTATCCAACCTCTTCAAGGTCGTTATGTTTTCCGCTAACGCGAATACATTTCTGAGTGTCAGCCGCACGCGTGTAATCTCTTTTTCCTTTTCCAAGAAAAATATCTTTGAATTGATTCATGCCAGCATTAATAAATAATAAAGTTGGATCATCAAATGGAACAACAGGTGAACTGCTAACTATTCTGTGATTTTTTTCTTTGAAGAAATTTAAAAATTGCTGACGGATTTCGCTTGATGTCATTATTATCTCTTTTTAATCTTTCAAATTTTGTTTGCAAATATACAAAATGAACTTTGAAAGATTTGGGTTGATTCAGATGCAAATTACTGATGATTTAAAAATATTAGTCCTTATTATCTACAATTAAAATTCCAGATTAATTCCTATTGAAGGAAGAACACCAATGCTTTGTTGGATGTCGGGCTTATTGATTTTATAATCCCATCTGACCGAAGAAGTGTTTTTGCGATTATAAATATTTTGAATATCAAGATATGTTATCATACTCCAGCCGTCAAAATCCCACCTTCTGTCAACTCGTATATCGAGACTATGAATGGGCTGAAATCTTTCTGAAAGATAATTTGAAATGCTTTGCGATCCATCTGTATTAAAAGGAGTATAAGGATTTCCTGTTGATATTCTAAACTTTGCAGAGGCTTCCCATTTTTCATTAAAAACGTAACCCGAAGTCAAATTGAAAATCCATGTTTGATCATATTTCCCGATTCTTGATTCCCCATCAATTCCTTTGAAATTACTTTTGCTGTAGGTCAAACTCATAATTCCGTAAAGAGGAATATCGAATGATTTTTTTTGCATCGAAAGTTCAAAACCATAAACTTTTCCAGTGCCTTTGCTTGCCAGAGGTTCGAGTCCGAAAGAATCAAAATTTTGTGCTGCTCCTCCATAACCCGCACCGGTATTGGCTAAAACGAGATATGGTCTAATCAAACTTGCCGGATAATCAGAATATATTTTGTAGAAGCCTTCTAATTTAAGCAAAACATCCTTTCTTAATTTTTGGTCAATTCCGACAATATATTGTTTTACATTGATTGCCTCCAGATTCTTGTTTGTGTTTTCTGCAAACAACCAAATGTAAGATGGAAATTGATAGTATAAACCGGTGCTGAAATTAAGACTTGTATTTTCATTAATCATATAAGAAGTGGAAAACCGTGGACTAACATAAAATTTATCTTTTATTGCATCAAAATAATCGAGCCGGGCACCAAAATTTATTCGCCATCTGTGAAAGAATAATTCACTTACCTGAGAATAGAAAGCTGTCTTATTAAAATATCCGCCGGTTTGCAAATTTGTGATTGGTAATACTTCGCCAAATGAGGTTACAAAGAATTTTGGAAAAAGAACGTCAGCATTATATTTAATTAATTTTGTTGAAATCCCAGAGTTCAATTCAAGTGTTGGTGAAATTTTATAAACAAAATCAATCTTCATTTCATTTTCTGCTTCGCGGGATTTATTTAAAAAAATCGGTTTGAACACAGTGTCTTTTTGGAAAGCATCATAATCAACAAAATTTCTGCTTATGCTGAAAGTATAAAATCCCTGCTTGATTAATCTACGTAATGAAATCCCTGTTAAATACTGATTTTGATTGCTTCCTAAAATTTGAGCATTATCATAAATATCTTCTTTGTTTTTATTGTTGAATTTAACTTTGTCGAACGCAGCAATGAATATGTATGATAATTTGCTTTTTGAATCAATGTCATAAGAGAATTTTCCAAGCACATCATAGTATTCAGGTACAAAATTAAAACCAGCAGCATTAAAAATAAAATCGAGATAACTTCGTCTTGCCGAAAAAATAAAATTTGAGTTTTGAGAAACTGGTCCTTCAAAGTTTAATCCAAACTGTGTGGCTGATATTAATGCCTTTCCGCCAAACTTATCTGTTCGTCCTTCGCGTAAATCAATTTTGAGCACGCTTGATAATTTATCACCATAAGCAGCAGAAAATCCACCGGTGCTGAAAGAAGTTCCATTCACATAATCAAGATTTACAAAACTTAACGGACCGCCGGAAGCTCCTTGTGTTCCGAAGTGATTAATGTTTGGAATAACAAATCCATCCAGTACAAACAAGTTTTCTGACGGTGCACCACCGCGGACAATTAAATCATTTCTTCCCGCATCGGATTGTGCAACGCCGGGAAGAACCGATAATGCCCTTACTACATCTTCAAAGCTGCCAGGAGATCTTCGTATTTCTTCATAACTCAAATTTTTCAAACTTGTGATTTCTGTGGGATTCATTTCAAAAAATTCAGATGTCACCGTAATTCCCTCAAGTTCAATTACTGCGGGAGACAATTCAAATACAACTTCTGTCGGTCGTGCCGAATTAATAATTATATCCGATTTTATTTGTGTATCATATCCCACAAACGAAGCTCTAATCTGATAATTTCCTATTTGAATATTTTCAATTTGGAATTTTCCCTCATTGCTGGAAGCCGTTCCTAATTCTGTTCCGACCAATATTATGTTTACTCCCGGCAAGGGTTCTCTCGTGATTTTATCAAAAACTTTTCCAACAATGCTTCCGCTTGAGTTGTCAGCATAATTATTATTGGAGCATAATATTATCAATAATAAAAGAATAAATTTTTTCATATTTCAGTTTTTTTTATAAATATCAACAACAAGTTTAATTATTTAGTTCGATTTAATGCTTTTTATTATATTTCAATAGTAATTGCAAAGTTGTTTAACTAATTAAGTTAAAAACAAAAATGAAATAATGAATGAAAATAAATTCTGACTTAAAGCACCAATTAATAAAAGTATTACAGAGCGAAGATTTGTTTCAAAAGATTGAAGGGCTGTTAAAAGGGTTTTCACCGGTAGAATTATTGAATGATAAAGACTGCAGGTTCGATGGTTTTTTTTGCAGCAAATCAGAAGAAAACAATTCAACAAATATTTTGTATTCTGACTCGATAAAATCCATTTGTGGTTATTCAAACGAAGAATTGCTTAAAATACCCGGCGGATTAATTTCCCTGCTAACTGGCGACAATAGGGAAAACATTAAAAGGAAGTATTTGCAAATATTAAACGGAGAAGAAAAAGAGGACAGAAGTTTATTGTATTCAATATTAACAAAAGATGAAAAAGTTGTTTGGATTTATGAAAGTTTTAACGTCACCTTTAATGAAAACAACGAATTGAGATTTTTCCAATCAATCGGAAAAAACATTAACGAGGAGGTTTATAAAATTGAAAGCCTAACAAAGGAAGTGGAGGATTCTAAGCTGTTAATTTGGCAGAGAGACAAGTTTATCAATATTATCTCGCATGATTTGAGATCACCTTTTACGAGTCTTCTGGGATTTTCAGAAATATTAATCAATGAACCGGGAATCCCTACGGAAGAAAGGCTGGAGTATTTGCACTTTATTCATGATGCTTCAAAAACTCAACTTCAGTTTATTAATAATTTACTTGACTGGGCAAGGCTTCAGACAGGAAAAATTAAAATTGAATTAAAAAGAATAAATCTTAAAGACACGGTTTCCAATTGTGTTTCACTTCTTACACATTCTGCAATTTCAAAAAATATTGATATTCGTGTAAATATTTCTGAGGACTTGTTTGTAAGTGCTGATGAAAGGCTAATTGGATCGACGCTATCAAATTTAATCGGCAATGCAATCAAATTTTCAGAAACCGGTAAACCTGTTGATGTTTATGCCGATCGATACAAAGAAGGAATGGTAGAAATTGTTGTGAAGGATGAGGGAATCGGAATATCAGAAGAGGATAACACTAAAGTTTTTAAGATTGAAGAAAAATTTATTTTAAAAGGAACAGCGGGAGAAAAAGGCTCCGGAATGGGGCTTATTCTTGCAAAGGAAATCATAAAAAAGCATGGTGGAGAAATTTGGTTTTATTCAAAAGAAAATGAAGGCAGCGAATTTCACTTCACACTGAACGAGGCGAAAAATATTATTCTTATTATTGAAGATGAGCCGGAGATAAGAAAAATTTATCACTATGCTTTCAGTAAATTATTAAGTAATTATGAAATCATTGAAGCGGGAAACGGATACGAAGCAATGAGCAATGTTTTTAATCAATTGCCTTCGCTGGTAATCACTGATCATGATATGCCGCTGATGAGCGGAACACAACTGATAGAAGCAATAAGAAAAAAAGATAAAAAAAATTCTGTGCCGATTGTTGTTATTTCTGCTAAATTAACACCTGAGATTTCATCCGTTTATCAAAAGCTGGGGGTAAAGTATTTACTTCCCAAGCCGATTGATATGAATGAATTAGCAAAAATTATTAAACTTTGTCTAATTAAATATTGAAGAGGTTTATGGAAGTTGTCAATAATTGGTATGCTTTATATACAAAACCGCGAGCCGAATTTGTTGCAGAACAGCAGCTTAACGAGGTTGGAATAACAACATATTTGCCTACGATTCAGAGGTTAAGAAAATGGAGCGATAGAAAGAAAAAAATTATCGAACCACTATTTAGAAGTTATATTTTTATTTATTCAACAGAGCCTCAGCGGTCGCTTGCGTGTGAGGCAGAAGCAGTAGTAAGAACAATTTTTTTTGGAGGTAAACCGTCAATAATTCCTGCATCACAAATTGAAAATGTAAAAAAAATTCTAAGCAGGACAAATGACGTAAACGTTATTGAAGGTATTGTTAAAGGGACGCTAGTTAAAATTGTAGATGGACCATTTGCGGACATTGAAGGAGTTGTTTATTCGCAATTAAATGATGAATCAATGCTGGCGGTATCAATCGAATTGTTGAACCGTTCTGTTATTGTTCAACTGCCTAAAAACAGCATAGTAAAAATTGCAAGTTAAACTTTGAAATTGTTTTCTCGGAAGATACGGGCTTTCTAATGATTTTATAATTAACCAAGTAGGTGAGCAATGAAAAAAAATCTGATATACTTGTTTGTGATTTGGGGATTGTTAATTTCCCGATTCAGTGCGCAGACAGTTCAAGAATATTTATCTCAAGGTGATAAATACTATGAACAATTTAATAATGAAAAAGCTCTTGAGTTTTATCAAAAGGCGGATGTTGCTTTTCCCGACAATTGGGAAATCCTTTGGCGAATTAGCCGAGCCCATGTTGATATTGCTGAGCATATGCCATCAAGTACAGACGAGCAAGAAGATGCACAAATTGCCAAGTTTAATCTGGCTTTTGAATATGCAAACAGAGCCGTTAAAATTGCACCAAATCAATCAGTAACGTATTTGCGAAGAGCAATTGCAAATGGGAAAATCGCTTTGTTTAAAGGTGTTTTTTCAGTAGCCGGAGTTGTTAATCAAGTAAAAGCTGACTGTGAAAAAGCAATTTCATTAAATAATGGTGGCAACGATATTCAGGGTGTAACACATTATGTTTATGCTAGAACTCATGCTAAAATAAGTGAAAAATGGAAACCGGCACGAGCAGTTTTAGGATTAGGCTGGGCAAATATTGAAACGGCATTATCTAATTATCAAAAAGCTATTGAGCTTAAACCGAATTTCATGATGTTTTATGTCGATTATGCAAAAGCTCTTATTTCAGAAGATGATTACAATAAGGCAAGAGAAATGCTGAAGAAAGCAATTTCATGCAAGAACGAAGATGAGGATGATGCAAAATTACGTGAAGAAGCCAGACAGCTTTTTAAGAAAATTGAAAAAGAGTAATGCAAACAAGTTCAATAAATATTGAGCTTATTTCAAAACTTAAATCTGCAAACAAAATTTTGTTTTTCACCGGAGCCGGAATTTCTGCCGAAAGCGGAATTCCGACTTTTCGGGGGAAAGACGGTATCTGGAATAAATTAAAACCCGAAGAACTTGCCAACTTTAATGCATTTCTGAAAAATCCCGACTTGGTTTGGGAATGGTATCAGTACAGAAGAAAAATCGTAAATGAAACCAACCCAAATAAAGGTCATTATGCCATCAAAGAATTTGAAAATTATTACAAAGAAGTAAATGTTGTCACTCAAAATGTTGATAATTTACACAGGCGTGCTGGCACCAAAAATATTTTTGAACTGCATGGAAATATCGAAAGAAATTATTGTGTTGATTGCTATAAAAATTTTGATAATGTGGAAAGTGATAACTCTAAAGTTCCGCATTGTAAATATTGCGGCGGATTGATTCGTCCCGATGTTGTTTGGTTTGGTGAAATGCTTCCGCAGGAAATCTTTAGTGAAGCCGAACAAAAAGCAAAGATGTGCGATATATGTTTTGTCGTTGGTACAACCGGAATAGTTTATCCTGCTGCATATATCCCAATGATTGCAAAAGAAAATGGTGCGTTCCTTGTGGAAATTAATCTGAACGAAACTGAAATTTCAGATAAAATGGATTTGTCTTTATTTGGAAAGTCTGGAGAAATTCTTCCTTTGATAATTACAAAAGTTAGAGAAATGAAGTTGAAGAACTAAAGATTCATTCCCATATATTTTTTCACGTCAAATTTTTTTGCACAGCCATTATAATTCATATATCTAATTTTGCCATAAACCTGACGCTCAAACCACGGACGATCGTGAACTCCTCCAATTGACCAAGCAATTCCGGCGTATCCATTTGGGTCGCGTCCGTCAAGTTCATATTTGTCATTCAGATAAATTGCGGTTTGTAATGCATCTTCGGGTGACTTACTCCATTCCAGAATTTTTTTAGCCCAATACATTCGCATATAGCCGTGCATTTTTCCTTTTTTTACCATTTCCATTTGTGCAGAATTCCACAATTCATCATGGGTTTCTCCTAATTCAAACTTTTCGGTGGAATAGACATAATCACGTTTGTCATTTCTGTGTTGATTTAAAGAATCTTGTGCCCACTTTGGGAAACCTTCAAATGAATCATAACTTTTATTGAAGTAACAAAAGTTATCAGAAAGTTCGCGGCGAATAATCATTTCTTCTAAAAAAGATTTGTGTGACTCAGGATATTCAATCAACGGCTGAATTGCAAGTGCAACTCGTTGGGGAGAGATTTGACCAAAATGAAAATAAGGAGAAAGATTCGATTGTGCATCGTGTGTTGGAAAATTTCTGTCAGTTCCGTAAACAGCAAATTTGTCAGAAATAAATTCTTGCAAAACATTGTTGGCTGCGGTTTCTCCCGGCATCAACCAATTGATTTCTTTTATCTTTTTATTTATCTCAAGCAAATTATAAACCGCAGTCCAATCCGTTTTGTGTAAATCAACTTGCTGATTCATCTTTTGAAGTTTCGGAAATTCATCCAAATATTCAGGCAAAAGTTTTTGTATTTTAGGACGGATTGTGTATGCTGCAAATTCCTGTTTGTCGGAGACTTGATGAAAAGGAACAATATTGTGAGCATCAACCTCGTGAAATGGGATTTCAATTTTACCGGCTACTGCTTTCTTCCACTTCTGTGCAATTTGTAGCGGATTGAAATCAGCCACAAGCAAAGAAGAATTTACTCTTGTTAAAAATTGGGGAATTTCATTTTCGGGACTTCCCATAGTCAGTAAGAAAGGAATGTTGTATTTATGCAATTCAATTTCAACTTCCTTTAACCCTTCTATCATAAAATTGTACTGACGGAAAGTTGCTTCTAAAAATTTTGGCACAAGATTAAATGCAACATAAAAGTACCGGTTTAATTCAATAGCTTTTCCCTGTGCATAAATCAAAGCCCAGTTATCATATACCCGCTGATCTCTTTGCATCCAATAAACAACCGGTCCGTTTTTTTGTATTCCATTCTGAAGTATTCGTAATCTTTTTATGTTCATTTTCCCAACTTGACTATTTCATCAAATTCGCTTTTCGTAATTGGCATAACGGAAAGCCGATTGCCTCTTTTAAGTAACTGCATATTTATTAATTTCTTATTGTTTCTCATTTCTTCAATCGGAACAATAGTTGAAAATTTTTTGACAAATTTCACATTAACCATAAACCAAGCAGGAGAATCAATTTTACTTTTAGGATCAAAATGAGGATTATCAGGATCGAAAGCTGTGAAATCCGGATAAGCCTCTTTAACAATTTCACAAATTCCTGCAGCAGCCGGTGGCTCGGAATTACTGTGATAGAAAATTACTTTATCTCCGACTTTCATTTCATCACGGATAAAATTTCTTGCCTGATAATTACGTACGCCATCCCAGAATGTGGTTTGATTTTTAGCTTTTTCCAGATCATCTATAGAAAAAACTTGTGGCTCAGATTTCATTAACCAATATTTCATATTCCCCTCGCTACTTAAAATATTTATTTAGCCAATTTTTTCTCAAAGTGTTAACCTCATCTCTGTGTTTTTTCAGAAAGTGATCACCTTGCTCAAATAAAACAAGCTTGACATTATTTTTGTTCAAAATTAATTTTTCTGCCATTCGGATTGAATCATTTACAGGCACGCGATCATCATCAGTGCCGTGCATGATTAAAATACTGCAGTCTTTAAAGATTTTATCGGCAAAATTAATTGCGGATCTTTTTGAGCATTCAAATTCATAATTAAAAGGAATTTCTTTCCCTGTTGTAATCTTGAACAGCCTTTGAATGTATTTGTTTTCGCTTACTCCACAGTTTAAATCAGCAATTCCTCCCGAAATAATTGCTGTGCTGAAAACTCTTGTTCTTGCAAGCAATAGATAAGCCATCATTCCTCCGCGGCTCCAGCCTTCGATTCCCCATTTTGAAGTATCGGCAAATTCGAATTCATTTGCCAGAGGGATTAAATTCAAAACATCATTTAAGTCATTTCCACCAAATTCATCCTGACCTTCACCGCCATCATTTCCGCGATACTGTGTTGAAAGAACAAAATAACCCCAGCTAGCAATCTGTCCTAAAATCCCTCTTGCATTAAAATCATCAAGTTTTCCGGCATTATTAATTCCTCCTCTGCACCAAATAACACAGGGAATTTTCCCCGAAGGATTTTTCGGATAAGCCACATGTCCAACTACTTTTAAATTATCGGATAAATATTCTATCTTCTCGACAGTTGTTAAATCAAGAGTATCCTTTCCCCAGCCGGAGACTATCATTTTTTCCTGAATGCCCGTCAGTTTTATTGGTTTTCTAAATAAAATCAATTTAATTTTCCCATGCAATATTTCATAATTTAAAATAATAATTTGGACAACAATGAAACTCAAAAAAAAAATATTTACAAAATCTAACATTTTACTTTTCAGTATTCCTATAATAGTATTATTTTATTTTATATTATCAAAAAATGATTCTATTGAACAAAAAACCGAAAATAAAATGAAGACATTTGATTCTTTTGAATTCAAAAAAGAAGGGGAGCTTACATTTATTAATACCCGAAATCAATTTATCTCGAAAGTAGATATTGAAATTGCCGATGACAATGATTCGCGAGCAACAGGATTAATGTTCAGAAAAAAACTTGATATCAATCAAGGTATGCTGTTTATTTTCGATTACGAAGATTATCAATCGTTCTGGATGAAAAATACTGTTCTCTCACTCGATATGATATTCGTAAATAAAAACAATGAAATAATTAAAATTCATAAACACACAACTCCTTTTTCAGAACAAAGTTATCCTTCAATTAACCCTTCAATTTATGTTATAGAAGTGAATGCAGGATACACCGATCAATTTTCAATTAAAGAAGGTGATAAAGTAAATTGGCGCAAAGTTTAAAAGCGTCAAATCACCTCGATTTTTAACTTGGAAATATTTACCGATTATTGGGTTTGAAGTAATAATTACCTGTAAAAAAGTTAAAAAATGTTATTGCTATTTAAAAATCATTTATTATATTTCGAATGCAATACTTTTTTCTGGTCTAAAATTTGTAAAATTTAACGAATAATAGAAGAAAAACATGGGACAGCAACAACTTTGGTACATATTGTTAGGATTGATCGTTGTGGCGATTGCTGTTTCGCTTGGAATAGTTCTTTATCGTGAACACGCGATAGATCAGAAAAGAAATAATGTTATAAATGATTGTGTTCATCTTGCTGCCATTGCCCAGCAATATTATTTAAAACCCCGTGAATATGGCGGCGGCGGAAAATCTTTTAATCATTGGGAAATTCCAAATGTGTTGGTTACCAATGCAAATGGACACTATGAAATAACTTCTATTGAATCACAGGAAGTTATTATTTTGGGAACAGGAAACGAAGTGGTTACAGGGGATGATTCCTTGAAGGTTGAAATTACAATTCCCTCACCACCAAGAAATTATCAAGTTACACCGTATAATTAATGTGGTAGTCTTAATTACATATAACTATAACTAAAAATAGGAGTACAAAATGGGTCAACAACAATTATTACTTATCGTTCTCGGCGTTATTATCGTCGGCATAGCTGTAGTGGTTGGTATTAATGTATTTACAGCTCAATCAGAAGAATCGACAAAAGATGCAATTATTTCTGATTGTACAACTTTAGGAGCTATGGCTCAGCAATATTTCAGAAAACCAACTGCAATGGGCGGTGGAGGAAATACGTTTACAGGTTGGACAATCCCTGCAAGTTTGGCAACAACTGCAAATGGAACTTATAGCGCTGTGGCTGTGGCAGCTACCGTTACCATTACCGGAACTCCACTTGCTGCAACCGGATATTCATGGACGATTACAACAAATGTTACACCAACAAATGTTACATCATCAGAAACAGCAGCAGAATAAAATAACACTTTCTATTTAATTTTTTATTCGTTATTTTTTAGCTGATAAAGAGCAATCTTTATCAGCTTTTTTATTTTATAAGAGGAGAAAATGGTAGAACTAAGATTTAATGCGATAAGACCAAACGGACAAATATTATCCGGTACTTTGAGTGCAGAAAATTATTCGGAAGGAAAGAAGAAAGTCAATCTTCTTATTGCAAAGGAAAAGTTAAAATTAAAATCCGTTGAAAAAAAATCCACATATATTTATAAAATAAAAAAAGGAAATGAGCCTGCAATTAAAGGCGAACAAAGGGCATTCTCAAAAGATGAAGTCGAAAAAGCTTTATCAAAACTTGGCTATCAGGTACTGTCAGTTAATAAATATATGTTTGAATGGAATCCCAAACCACCTCCGCAAGAAATTTTGTCTTTTGTGAAAATCAGTGCAGAACTGCTTGAGCAGAAGTTATCATACAGCGAAATTATGACTTTATTGATTAATGATATTGAAAATAAAACTTTAAGGGAAACTTTAAAACAAATTAATAATGACTTAAAAAAGGGAGCGGACAGTCAGCAAGTATTTTTAAGGTATCAGTCAGTGTTTGGTAAATTCACTTCGTATATGCTTGGTCTTGCGGCAAAAAGCGGTAACATGACAGAAATATACAGAGCCACAGCTAAATTTCTTGAACGACGAATGCAGTTTCGCAAAGATTTACGAAGTGCATTGATTACTCCAATAATTACAATGTTTGTTTTGTTTCTTGCAATTTTATTTTATATCGGATATATATTTCCTGAAACGGCAAAATTATTTGTGCGATTTAAAATTCCATTGCCACCGATGACAGCCTTTACGTTAGACATCAGTGAATTTTTACTTGGGAATATTGGACTTGTTCTTTTTGTTGTTATTGTTCCACCTATCATATTTTGGAGATATATCAGCACAAAGCGGGGCAAAATGTTTTTCGACAAATGGTTGCTTAAAATTCCAGTTGTCGGCTCTTTGATTCACAAAACTTTAATTGAGGTTTTTTGTCGGGTGTTTTATACATTGTACAGCGGTTCAGCCGAAAGTATTGAGCCAATCAGGATTGCAGCTGAAGCAAGTGACAATGCATATTTTGAACAGCAAATAAAGCAAATTGCAATTCCGATGATGATAAAAAGAGGTGCAGGAATTACGGATTCATTTGCTGCTTCAGGTGTTTTTACGGAAACAGCAATTTCAAGATTTCATTCGGGCGAAGAAACGGGTACAATTAAAAACACTGCCCTTCAGCTTGCAAACTATTATGAAAGTGAAACAGTTTTCAGATTAAAAAATATTATTGAAATGATTCAGGTTTCGGTTGCTATGGTTATTATGATTGTTATGATTGGATTAACACTTGTTTCAGCAGAGACTGCTACCATTAGTCCAAAATCACCTTTTGCAAAATAAATTGAAGAAATAATATGCTTGATTCACAATTAGAAATGATCGATAAAATTGGATACCTTCTGCTTAAGAAAGGAATTATTGACAACAAAATTCTTGAAGAAGCCCTAAAGGTTAAGAACGAAGACTCAACAAAGCAGAAAAGAAATCTTGCTCAAATTCTTGTTCAGGAATTTGGTTTTGATCACGATACTATTTTCCGTGAAGTAGCGGTACTTTATGCATTTAAAGAATTAAATATTAGACCTGATGATTTGCCGGAAGAAAGAGTTAATGAAATTCGTAGAATTATGTCCTCTCGTGGCGATGAAATAAAAGCCGCTATGCTTGAACATCAGGTTATTCCGTATGCTTTTGACAGAATGCGTGAAAAACTAGTTCTTGCTGCTGTTGATCCAACCGACAGATTCTTAACAAAAATAGCTTATGATCTGAATGCAAAAAAATATGAAATAAATTATTTGCGTCGTCGTGATTATGATAAAATTATTAATATCATTTCCCCGCCCGAAAATGAATTCTTGAGAAGTCTTGAAGAATCAAATGAAGAGTTGCAAATTGAGCATGAAGAAAATGTAAACGAAGAAGAACTCGATGCCGAAATTAATAAAAGCGCACTTGTAAATTTAGTTGAGGCTGCACTTTTAGAAGGTGTCAGAAAGGGTGCAAGTGATATTCACTTCGTTCCTAAAAGTGCGACACGAACAGAAATATTATTCCGTGTGGATGGCAATTTACAAATTTGGCATGTGCAGGAAGGAACTTTACCCGAGGCAGTAATATCAGTAGTAAAAGACAGATCAAAAGGATTAGACAGATTCGAACGAGAGAAAGCACAAGATGGATTTATTCAGCGTGAAATTGACAAACATATAATTCGTTTCCGTGTTTCTGTTCTTCCTATGGTTGGGACTGAACTAAAAAATAAATTTGAATCAATTGTAATAAGAATACTTGATGATCGAAAAGTCATAAGAGATTTAGGTAAATTAGGTTTGGTTGGTTATGCAAAGGATGCCTTCGAGAAAGCAATCAATCGACCGCAAGGCATGATTATTCTTACAGGTCCTACGGGCAGCGGTAAAAGCACAACGCTCATTGCAGCACTGTACCAAGTTATTGATCCAACGGTTAATGTTCTTACAGTTGAAGATCCTGTTGAGTATGTAATTGAAGGAGCCCGCCAATTAAAAATTGGGTACCGAATGAATTTTGAACAGGCAATCAGAGCAATACTTCGACATGATCCTGACATTGTTCTTGTTGGAGAAATGCGAGATAAGGAAACTGCTGAAACAGCAATTAAGCTTGCTAACACGGGTCACTTAACGTTTTCAACATTGCATACGAACGATGCTACAAGTGCTGTTTCACGTTTGTACAAAATGGGAATTGAACCATTCTTAATTGCTTATGCAATAAATATTATTGTTGCGCAGAGATTAATTCGTAAATTATGTGAAAAATGTAAAAGAAAAGTTACTAATCTTGATCCGGAAATGTTTAAAAGAGCCGGAATAAATATTGACGAATGGAGAAACATTGAACTTTATGAGGCTGTGGGTTGTGATGCGTGCAATCATTCGGGATACAAAGGAAGAATGGCTATTCATGAGTCTTTATATTTTACTCCTGCAATCAGGCAATTAATTGTAAAATCAGGGGAAGAAGTAAACGAAGAAGTAATTCGTCAGCAAGCAAAATTAGATGGAACGCTTTCGCTTCGTGAATCGGGATTTGAAAAAGCGCGTGCAGGATTAACTTCTCTTCAGGAAGTAATTGCTTCGACTTCAGAAGAATAATTGTTTTATTAAATAAAATTTTTATAAATTTCACATAGATAAAAATATTTCATAATTCTGGAAATTAATGATAGACAAAGCGAAACAAATTCTGCAAAGATACAGCAATTTAATACCACCAACTGTTTTAGGTCCTGAAAAAGTTGCATTCCTTGCAGACAAAATGAGAGAGATGCCTGCCGAAGAAAAAATAGTTTTGCATGGATTAATGAATTATGTGTTATCAACAATGGTTGAAAAAGAAGCATCGGATGTTGAGGTGGGCGGCTATGGAACTGCCGGAAGTATTTGGCTGAGAATCCACGGAAACAAGGACAGATTTACTGAGTTACCAATTTTATCGACTGAGGAAGCTTCAACGCTTATCCTATCTTTGTTAACATTGAATCAAATCAAACATTTACTCGTCAGCAGAAATCTCGATTTCAGTTACACTTTCAGATATGAAAAACAAAATAAATATTTAAGATTCCGTGCCGACACATATTTTGACCTTGATTCTCTTGCCTTAAACATGCGCGCAATATCTTCTGCTATTCGACCTTTGGATTCTCTTGAATTTCATCCCAATGCAGTAAGAAGCATGAATCATAATTTTATCAAGTTCGGATTATCTTTGGTAACCGGTATCACTGGTTCCGGAAAATCAGCGACACTTGATTCTGTAATTGATTATCATAATAATTTTGACCCATGCCATATTGTTATAATTGCTTCACCAATTGAATATGTCCATTCATCAAAAAAATCTTTGATCAGACATCGCGAAGTTGGAAGAGATGTTCTGTCATTTAAAGAAGGAGTAATTCAGGCTTTAAGGCAAGATCCTGATATTATAGTAATTGGTGAAATGAGAGATCCTGATACAATCATGGCTGCACTTGAAGTTACAGATACGGGACATAAAGTTTTTTCAACTTTGCACACATCTTCAGCAACGGAATCAATTGACAGAATTATTGCCGAGGTTAATCCAATTGAACAGGAAAGAGTAAGAAACAGGCTTGCAGATGTATTAATTACCGTTGTTTCTCAGAAATTAGTACCGACTGTTGATGGGAAAAGAACCTTAGCCAAAGAAGTTTTGATAGTTACTCCGAGCGTGAAAGCAGCCATTAAAAACAATAATACAAGTGAAATTTATATGATGCTGGTGCAGGGCGGAAATCAAGGAATGATGACGATGGAACAGGATTTGTTACGGCTTTTGCAACAAAAAAGAATTACTCAGGAAACAGCGTTGACTTTTGCAAACAACAAAATACGAATGCTTCAACTTCTAAAGGGAAGTTAATAGATGAAATATTTCATTTTTGTTTATTGTGAAGGAACTGAATCAAAATATGCTGTTGTAAGCAAAGAGAACGATAGAATAAAAATCATTCATACTTTTGCCGTTACTCTCTCCGCTTCCACAATTGCAAAGAAAGATTTGAACAAAGGCGAGATTAATTTTGATTCACTTGAATCTGACGGGTTAAATCTCGACAGAATTGAAGGTTCAGATATTTCACTTAATGTGGAACAAGAAACTGACCTGGTAATGATCTCAAAAGGGTTGGCAAGAGTTAAACTTACGAAGGCTACATTTATCCCAATCATTTCTGATCCGACAATTAATTATCATGTGTTTGAAGGAAATTCTGAATTAGACAAAAATAAATTACTTGATATTATTATTCAGGATTTGTACAAGTCAAAAAATATTTCTGTATCAAAAGACAGAATTGATTTTGTGACACTGAACGATAAATCAAACTTAGCTATTTTTGCTGAAGGATCGATCCCTTGTGCTGATTTGGTTAACTCGTTGGCTGCACTTGAAGCAAAAAGATATTATAAAATTGCTACCATCAAAAGTGCTGAGGTTTCTCTTTCAAATTATGTTTCGCATACTCTAAAATTTTTTCCGGAAGATTATAGTTTAATTATTCATATCGGAAAAGAAGCAAGTAAGCTTATTTTTCTCGAAGGGCAAAGCCTTAAGCATATTGGAACCACTTTAGATATTGGCACAAAAAATCTTCATACATACGATGTTTATTTTTCCAAGATTTTATTGGAAATGGAAAATGGTGGCATTCCCAGGCTTGATAATGTTATTCTTTGCGGTGACGACAGATCCGAAAATATTGTTCTTTCATTTTATGGAACATTCCCCGAAGCCAATGTAATTGAGTTAAAGTTTGATGGATTCGACCTTTCGGAAATTTCGACAGAGGACAAAGAAACTATTTCTTCATTTTCTATTCCGATTGCTTCCGCCTTTGAATATTTTGCAGAACTTAAGAAAGAGTTCTTCGGCATTAATATATTGCCAACCGAAATTAAAGAAAATCAAAAATTCTTGCAATTTGGATGGCACAGTTATTTGATGCTTGTTTTATTTTTCTTTGCTGCATTTGGAATAACAGTTTTAGAGCTTTCCAATGTTTCTGAGATGAATAAACTTGATCTTGAGATTCAAAGACTTTCTGATATGAAAAAAAGAAATGAGGAAATTTTAAGTCAGATGACGCCACTACAAGATAAAATTTCTAATTTCGATAATACACAAACTATTCTTGATTCTGCTGCCGCTGGTACGGAAATATGGGGAAATTCGCTCCAAAAGGTTGCAGATTTTATTGAGCGAAGAAGAGATTTTTGGATCTCACATTTAGACTCTAAAGATAATTCCAACTTAATTCTAAAGGGTTATGCTCTGTCCCGAAGGTCTCTGACTGAATTTGCAAGATATTCAAACACTTCTATTTTGAATAATGTAACTTATGAACCGCTTAGAGAAAAGTCGGCTTTCTCCTTTAATATGAATCTTCAGTTAAATATAAACAAGGCAGAATGATGGATAGGAAATTAAAGAACACACTTATTCTGCTTGTAATATTCTTGGTTTTAATTGCTCTTGCTTCAGTATATCTTTTTATTATTCAAAAAGGCAAAATTGAAGACAGACAAAAAAGGATACAGGAACTAAGCCTTAATTCATATAACACCGAAGAATTGCTTGAACAGTTGAAGGCATTAAAAAAACGTGTGGCTCAGTTAGATTCGATTCTCGCTATTCGAAAGTATAACATTCCTATTCAAACGCCGCAATCAAAGTTTTATGATTTTATCAATGATATTTCTTATTATTTTCAACCCGAATCCTATGTAAACATTGAATATGTTGAAGCAATTGAAGGCAAAGAATATCATTCATACACATATAAAGTTACCGGTACGACTTATTTCGATGAGTTTTATTACTTGGTTTATGCCATCGAACAAAGCAAAGAATTGAAGAAAATTTCTTCTTGTACAATCGATAATTTTGTGTTTGTTGAACAGAGTGGAATTCCTCATTATCAAGTTGGTTTTAACCTGACAGTCAAAGTATTCTTTAGTTCAAGTGACAGATTTGTTTCTTCGAACTTTAGAGAAAATCAATTAAGACCAAATACTATTTACGATATCTTTTATCCACTAATTAGAAATGAAATTCCTCCAAACACAGATGGTTTGCTGGATGTTCAAACCGCCCAACTGCTTGCATTAATTCCAGACGGCGCATTTTTATCGGATGCAAAAGGGAACACGTATCTGCTTTGGGAAGGTGATAAAGTTTATTTGGGATATTTGACAGCGATAGATTTTGAAAAAAATCAGGTTGACTTTATTCTAAATAAAGGCGGGCTGATTGAAAAAATTAATTTAACCTTACAAAAAGAAATTAATAAGAGTAAATAAAATGAAAAGAAAAATTTTCATAATAGTCTTTTTCATGAGTGGTTTTCTTCTGGCGCAAAATCAGCAGGATGTTCCTCAGCAATTTAGAGGTTATATCAATCCTGAAGAAATCGTCACTTTATCCGAAAGCATTCCCTTTTCACAGGCGATAGAGATTCTTAGCAAGCTGAGCGAAAAATTTAAAGGCAAACCAATTACTGCTGCTGTTTTAATAAACGAACCAATTGGGATTGAAATTAATAAAATTCCTTATTCAAAGGCTTTGACGATTATTGTTCAGTATAAAAATTTGATGATTGAAGAAAAACAAGATGTTATTATTGTAAAACCCCGGATGGACGAAAAATCCAATCTTGGCAAAGACATTTATGCTTCTTATGATTCAAGGGAAGTAAAAATATCAGCGCTTTTTTTTGAAGCAAATATTTCGAATATAAATGAGCGTGGAATTAACTGGGAATATCTATTATCAAAAACCGGTCTTTCTTTTGGTACAAAACTTCGCACCTTCAGTTCTGAGGCAGATAAGCAAACCTCAACAACCACAACGGCTGTTACTCAAGTGCCTCCTGATTGGACAGTTTCAAATTCCTCTGATTTTAAATCCGGAGATTTTAATGGCAATGTCACTGCTGCGTTTAAGTTTTTTGAAACAAATAATCTTGGTGAAATTATTGCAAAGCCTTCGGTATCAGTTAGAAATGGCATTAAAGGTAAAATCCAAATTGGTTCTGATATATCGATTAAAGAAAGAGATTTTGCCGGCAATTTGATTGATAAATTTTTTGCAACAGGAACCATAATTGACGTTACTCCATATATTTATAGCGAAGATGGAGTTAATTATGTTTTGTTGAAATTAAAGGTTGAACGAAGCACAGGACAGCCCGGCGCAATCAGCACGGAAATTCGAAAAACAATGGCTGAGACAGAAATATTAATGCTTGATGGTGAAGAAACAATTATCGGCGGTTTGTTTGTAACTGAAGAAAATATTGAACGAAGAGGAATTCCAATACTAAAAGATTTACCTTGGTGGGTTTTGGGAATCAAATATCTTACCGGTTATGATGCTACAACAACGACTAAGAAAGAAATAATCATAACAATAAAAACCGAGATTCTTCCCTCACTTAAAGAAAGAATTGCAACCGAGAAAGAAAATATCTTGAAGAGAACGTTGATTGAAAACAGAAATTATATGAAGGAAATTCTAAAACAGACTGGCGAACAGCCGGACAGTACAGAAAACCCCAAAAAGGAAAATCAATGAAATCTATTCTGATTGTTGACGATGATATTAACCTGTGTATCGTTCTTTCAGAGGAGCTTCAGGAAAACAATTACGATGCTAAGTTTGTAAACAGTGCTGATGAAGCGTTTGATTTTCTTGAAAAACAGTCAGTTGATTTGATTCTGTTGGACTTAAAAATGCCTGTAAAAGACGGCTTATATGTTCTTGGTAAATTAAAAGAAAAAAAAGTTGATTCGAAAGTAATTGTTCTTACTGCTTATTCTGATATAGAAAGCGCAATTAAAACCGCATATCTTGGAGCTGTCGATTTTTTAAGCAAGCCTTATGATATTGATGATTTGTTGTTTGCAATGAAGAAAGCATTAAATCAAGAAGAACATGAAAATAAATGTTAGAATTATTCTAATAACCTTTGTTGTAGTTGTTCTTGTATCAATCAGCATAGCCCTGATATTTTATTCTGTTTCTAATTCAGTAATCATTTCACAAAACACAAAAACACTGTTAAATAGCACAAATGATTTCGTCTTTGAGTTTGAACAATCTGCCGCACACATTGATGAAGAGTTTGGTTTTATTTATAAAAAGCTGCAGGAAAAAGAGCAAATTAAATTAGATACATCGGACATCGATTTTTTTTTCAAGGTTAACAGTGAAAATAAAATTGACCCGCAAAGTTTCTCATGCAAGCCATTTGTGCTTTTTAATTATCAGTCAATAAAATTATCAGGTTTTATAGATCAAAATCCGGGAGCCATACTTAGGTATTCTTATCCGGGGAAAAACGAAACATATTTCTATGGAAGAATAATAAACGAAAAGTTATTGCTCGATATTTCCAAAAGGATAAGGGCTGAAATAGCCGTATTTGTTGGTGCAAATCTTCTTTCTATATCAAACAGTCAAACAAATATTTCTCATAATCAATCATTAAAAGAATCATTTGAACTCCTGAAATTTAAAAATAATTTTGATGTTACAAATATTGAAAGCGGTAATTTTAATTTCTTTTCTGTTAAATATGAATTAAAAACATCACTGCAAAATACGCAGCCGATTACTTTTATTATCTTTAATATTTCTTCTGATATTCAAGAGTTTGGAAATACATTAAGAACAATTCTTGCCGTCACAATATTGGCGGGGATTTTAATTTCATTGATTGTTACCATTCTGTTTACTTCGAAATTCAGGAAGCAACTTTCACTTCTAATTGAAGCAGCCGAAAAATCTTCGAAAGGCGATTTGGATTTTCGAGTGTCACTAATTTCAAAAGATGAAATCGGAACGTTATCAGATAACTTTAACAAAATGCTTGACAAAATATCAGAGAAAGAAAAACTAAGCCATAATTATTCCGAGTTCATTTCATTAATCAATATTCATTCGGACTTAAATGAATTATCGAAAGCTGCACTTAGCACAATGTGTAAAAGTCTAAACATTCAATTTGGGGTACTGTATTTATTTGAAAACGAGATGCTAATTCCATTGGCTGAAGAAGGATTAACAAAGTTACCAATTAACCCTTTTGAAGAAAACTCTATTTACTCATCTGTTGTTAAAAATGCTGATACAATTGAATTAACCTTTAAGGAAAATAGCCCAATATTAAAAACGTCCTCTATTGATTTTGAAATTAAGTATACTTTAATAAAGCCAATAATACAGAACAAAAAAATAATTGCGGCGTTGGAATTAATTTGTGAGCATATTCCTGAGGTAAACCCCAAAGAGTACTTAAGCGTCATTTCTGAGCAGCTTGGTATTGCGCTAAATAATGCAATCTCTCTTCATAAGCTAAAAGTTATTGTTGATGATTTGAAGAATCTTAATGAAAGCTACCATAAACAAAACGAACAAATAAAAGGGCAGAATCTACTACTCACCGAGCTTCACAACCAACTGAAAATAAAAGCTGAGGAGCTAGAAAGTGAGCGGCAAAAGGCAATTGAATTATCAAGTGTTAAATCACAGTTTCTTGCAAATATGTCACACGAACTTAAAACACCCTTGAGTTCAATTATCGGTTTGACGGAAATTATTTTATCTGATTCAAGCACAATATTAAGAAACAGAAATCGGCTTCAGGTTGTGTTCAGAAACGGCAGGAAATTATTGGAAATGATTAACAACATTTTAGAGTTTTCAAAGCTTGACAGTGGAAAAACCACAATTAACAAATCAACATTTTTAATTAGCAGTGAAATCAAAGAAATAATTGTTTCGTTTGGACATTACTTGCTGGATGACAAAATAAAACTAAATGTTTTGTACGATTCCAACAATGATTATCTGGTTAAAACCGACAAAGAAAAATTTGGACATATATTGACCAATCTTATTAGCAATGCATTTAAGTTCACGGAAGTTGGTTCAATTAATGTTTTGATAAAATCAAAGCGAGATGATTTGATAATAATAGTCAGTGATACCGGAATAGGAATATCGAACGAAGACAAAACAAAAATCTTTAATGAATTTGAAAGAGCAATAACCGCAGAGGTAAAAAAATATAGCGGTGCCGGGCTTGGATTAGCAATTTGCAAAAAATATATAGAAATATTAAATGGAAAGATTGAAGTGGAAAGCAAGGTGGGAAGCGGAACTTCATTTACGGTTGTATTTGCCAATTCAATTTTGGATAAACTTCCTTTGCCTGAAAGTGGAATGGAATTATTACAAATAAAGAATAATGAAACAAAAAAATCTGTTGTTTCATCCGATAAATTAATCTTTGAAAAGATCGGAGAAGCAAAAATACTTGTGGTTGATGATGATCTGGATATTTTATTTACCGTGGGAGAAATTTTTCAGAATATTGGGCTGAATGCTTTATTTGCAAAAAATGGTCTCGAATGTCTTTCTGTTTTATCCAAAGAAAAAGTTGATATCGTTCTGCTTGATATTATGATGCCGGAAATGGATGGATTTGAAACCGTTAAAAATATTCGCAGTGATGAACACTTAAAAAACCTTCAGGTTATTGCTTTAACGGCACATGCAATGTTGGATGATAAACACATAATTGAACAAAGCGGATTTGACGACATTATCACTAAACCTGTGGATGTAAACAGTCTTAAAATAAAAATTAATCAAGCCATTTTAAAAGTTAAAAAAGATGAAAAAGAATCAAACAATTTTAGTGGTTGATGATCAACCAGATAATGTATTCATTCTTCAGGACCGATTACAGCGTGAAGGATTCAGAATATTAACAGCGTATGACGGTTTAACAAGCATATCCATTGCCGAAAACGAAAAACCCGATTTGATTTTGCTTGATGTCATGATGCCTGGTTTATCGGGATTTGATGTTTGCGAACGCCTGATTAAAAATCGTCTTACTAGTTCAATTCCAATAATTTTAGTGACGGCATTGACAGATGTGGAAGATATCAAGCATGGACTTCAGTCAGGGGCTTTTGATTATATTAAAAAACCTTATAACCGGGCAGAACTTATTGCAAGAATCAATTCTGCATTAAGATTTAGTGAAACTCAGCGTATGTTGATCGAAATCGAAAAAGTAAATACTTATGCGGCAACTGTGCTAACTGCCAATCATGAAATAAAACAACCGCTTACTTTAATTAACCTTTCTCTTACTGCTATTAACCGCGAGCTGGGAAAAGATGAAATGAGAAAGGATGTTTTAAAAAAGCGTGTTGAATTTATCGAAGGTGCAACAAAGGAAATCATAAAAATTTTAGGAAAATTATCCGAAATTAAAAAACCGATTCTTACTGAGTACGTAAACGACTTAAAAATGGTTGACTTAAACAGTTCAAATAACGGAGACGATTCCTCTAATCAGTTCTAACAAATAATTAAAATCGTATGGTTTGGACAGCACCTCAACTACGCCATATTTTTTTAATTGTTTCATGTCTAATCTTATTGAAGGCGAACCGGTTGTTAAAATTATTTTTAGTTTGATCCTCATTTCCTTGATTTTCTTTATGCATTCAATGCCATCAAGAACCGGCATTTTTCTGTCAATCACCAGAATGTCAAAAAGCCCGTCTTTATTGAGTATTTCGATAACTTCTGAACCGTTTTTTGCCGGTGTAACGTTATAATTATAAGACAAAAACAAATCGTTAAGAAGTTCAAGAATATTTTCCTCATCATCCGCAACAAGAATGTTAATCTTCTTGGCGGCAGCAGCGATTTTTTGTTCCACAATTTTATGTAAAGGAAAATATAAAATGAATTCTGTGCCTGCAGCTAATTTACTTTTTACTTCTATAAATCCATTGTGCTGCTCAACTATCTCTTTGATACTTGAAAGACCAAGTCCTGATTCCCGATTTTTGTCTTTTGTAGAAAAACCTTTATCAAATATTTTTTTCAAATTGGTTTTTGTAATTCCACCGCCACTATCTTTGACTGATATTTTGACATACTGCTTATTCGCCAAAAACTGTCTTGATTTTTTTTTGATGTTTATTGATAAAGTGATTTCAATTTTCCCGTTATCCTTTATAGCTTCAATTGAATTAATGCAAATGTTTTGAATTGCCCGAAAGATTTTATTGTAATCACCGCAAATGAAAATAGAATCGCTATAAGAAAAATTAATTTTGATTGATTCGGAATTGAAATTATTTAAAGAACCAATAACTTCTTTTATAAGTACGACCAAATCAATTTGAAGATTCGAAGTTGACAATTTCATTTCCGGAGAAAGAAATGAATCCAACATTGATGAAGCCCGTGTAACTCCGTTTTCAATTCCGGTAAAATAATGGAGCAAATTGTCTTCGGTAACACTTTGTTTTAGCATTACTGAACTGTTTAATATGCTTGTGAAGGTATTGTTTAAATCATGATTTAAAAGCTTGAAGTCCGACTCAGAATAATTTAATCCGTTAAACATTTCTACAAAAATAAGGTAATGATTCTCACCTCCAATATTAATTTCGTGCAAAATGAGTTTAAGTTTATCATCAACTTTTGCCCATTTTTGTTCAGTTAATTTATCAAAACTAATATCAAATAATTTTGTAATGCTTTGTGCAAGCGAGGGATTATATTTGCTCGAAAATTGTGTGTTCGCAAAAACGATTTTTCCCCTGTGGTCTGTAATAACACAGGGACTTTTTAACGATTGAATAAAATCGTTGAACTGTAAAAACAAATTATACTTATCGGACATTATTTTATGTCGTACTTTTTAATTTTTGTGTACAGAGTCTTTTGAGATATTCCTAAAGCTGATGCTGTGGTTTCTCTGTTCCACTCATTTATTTCAAGTGCTTTTTTTATGTGAATCTTTTCAACTTCGTCCATACTCAAAAGCTTTCCGTCTTCAATAAATGTTTCTGCAAAATTACCGGTATTTGTAGAAGGAAGATTTAAATCACGCTTTTCTATATGCTCTTTATCAGAAAAAATCAAAGCCCTTTCAATTATGTGTTCAAGCTCTCTTACGTTACCGGGGAAACTATAATTGAGCAAAGCATTTTCTGCTTCTTTTGATAAAAACTTTAAATTCCGGACAGAAGATTTGCGTTGAAGGAAATAGTTGGCAAGCAGCAAAATATCATTTCCACGTTCTTGAAGCGGAGGAATTGTTAAAGTGATTACGTTCAACCGAAAAAGTAAATCTCTTCGGAATTTTTTATGCTCAGCTTCTTCCAATAAATTTTTATTCGTCGCACCAATTACCCGTACATTCGAAGTCATATTTGAAATGCCGCCGATTCTTCGATATTCTCCGTTCTCTAAAAACCTTAAAAGTTTCGGCTGCAATGACAAACTCATCTCTCCAATCTCATCAAGAAATAGCGTTCCACCATTGGCTATTTCAACCAGCCCCTGTTTTGAATTTTTTGCATCGGTAAATGCACCTTTTTCATATCCAAACAATTCGCTTTCAATCAACTGGTCTGGCAGAGAAGCACAATTGATTGCCACAAATGGTTTGTCACTTCGATTGGAACTTTTATGAATGAACTCTGCAAACAATTCTTTGCCAGTTCCCGTTTCTCCCTCGAGCAAAATATTTGATTCGGATTTAGCTGCTCTTTCGGCAAGGCTAATTACTTCCCGAATTGATTTGCTTTCACCAATAATTGTATTTGGTGCTTTGCGATTTATTTTTGAAGTAAGTATTTCATTCGTAACAGCAAGGCGTTTGTGTTCAAGTGCACGCTGAATTACTACAATTAGTTGACCGAATTCATAAGGCTTTGGTAAAAAATCATAAGCACCATTCTTGATACAATTGATAGCTGTTCGTATTTCCGTTTTTCCCGTAAGTATGATTACTTTTGTTGCGGGTGAATAATCTTTAACAAAATCAAGAACTTCTTCGCCGTGAACTTCTGTCATTTCAAGATCAAGAAGTAAAACGTCGTAAAAATTTTTCTTAATATTCTCAATTGCAAATTTTCCGTCAAAAGTAATATCTACAGAGTAACCTTCATTAACTAACTCCTCTTTTAATAAATAACAAAGAGTCTTGTCATCATCTGAAATTAATATTTGAGCATTTGTATTCATTTTACACAACTATTGTTTGTTTGAATTCCATGGTAAATTATTTAGATCGCAATTTCCACCAGAAAGAATTAATGCGATTTTTTTGTTCTTGAATTTTTCTTTGTTTTCCAAAATAACTGCAAACGGAACAGCACCGGATGGCTCAACAATTATTTTCATCCTCTCCCAAATCAGTTTCATTGCTTTGAGTATTGACTCTTCCTTAACAGTAATAATTTCATCAGCAAATTTAGAAATTATTCCAAAAGTTTTTTTTGTAAGTGATGTACGAAGTCCATCAGCAATGGTTTGTGGATTAACAGAGGGATAAATTTTCTTATCACGAATAGAGCGAAATGCATCATCAGCACCGGCAGGCTCTGCACCAATAACTTTTGTGTTATTTGAAAAATAGTAAGTTGCCAGAGAAGTGCCGCTGAGCAAGCCACCGCCACCGACAGGAGCAATAATAAAATCAAAATCAGATTCTTCTTCAAAAATTTCTTTTGCGCAAGTTGCCTGCCCCTCAATTATTTTATCGTTGTTATATGGATGAATAAAAACTGCATGAGTTTTTTTTACTACTTCATTTAAAGTCTGCTCTCTTGCTTCCAATGTCGGCTTACAAAATATAATTTCGCCACCATAACTTTTAACGGCATTCTTTTTTATTTCGGGTGCGTTTTCAGGCATCACAATATAAGCCGGCACATTCTTCATCTTTGCTGCTTTTGCTAAAGCAGCTGCATGGTTCCCTGATGAATGTGTCGCAACGCCATTAACCAAATCGTTGTCCGTCAACGAAAGTATTGCATTCGAAGCTCCCCGCATTTTGAAAGCACCAACTTTCTGAAGATTTTCACACTTAAAAAAAAGTTGTGAATTGGTAATTTCGTTTAACTGTGTTGACGTTAATAATGGGGTTTTATGAATAAAATTTTTTATTCTTTCATGTGCAGACTGAATATTTTCTTTTGTGGGATATGTTTCCATTTTATTTTATTCTTTTTATAATTCCACAAGTAATATCATCACTTTGAGGGGCTTTGTTTCTGAATATTGCTATATCTTCTAAAACTAAATTAATGAATTTCTCCGGAGAGAGGCTACTGTTTTCAATCATTAATTTCTTAATCCTTTCTTCTCCAAATTCATCTTCGTTTTCATTCATAGCTTCAGATATTCCGTCTGTGAAAAAGAAAACAAAATCATTGTTTTGAAGATTGATTGTTTCTGAATTGTAAGGCATTTCGAAGCTTCCTAAAAATAAACCACCCGCTTTCATTTCATTAATTTTATTCGCCTCGGCGCTATAATAGTAAGTTACCGTGTGTCCGGCATTAACACTTTCAACAGTGCGCTGTTTGTGATCATAAAGTCCAAACCAAGCCGTTGCAAATCTGTCGGGTGTTGTAGAAAGGATTAAAAATTTATTTAGCGAAGCAACAAAATCAACCAAAGAAAATTTATCTTTATTCACAATGAAATAAGTTTCTGCAAATGAATAAATTGTAGCTGCAATCAAAGCTGCAGGAATACTTTTTCCGGATACATCGCATACAAAAAATAAAGTCAGATCATTAGTGACTTTAAAAATATTGTAATAATCTCCACCAACTTCCATGGCAGGAATAAGATCAACTGCGATATCAATGTCATCAAATTCAGGAAGTTTTGAAGGAAGCAATTTTTTTTGAATGTTTTGAGCGGTTGCCAACTCATATTTTATCTGCTCGTTTTTAACCTCCACATCAACCAATCTTGCGTTCTCAATTGCAACCGCACATTCAGATGAAAGAGCGTTAAAAAACTCAACATCTTGAAAAGTATAAACATCTCTTTCAATACGATTAATAAGCTGTAAAACACCAACCAGATCGTCTTTAATCATCATTGGAACGCACATCATATTCTTGGTTTTGAATCCGGTTTTCTCATCGTAGCTTTTGTCAAATCTCTCATCATCATAACAATTATCGATTTTTACACCAAGCCGGTTTTGAGCAACCCAACCCGCGATTCCGCGTCCCATCTGCAGGAATTCGGACTCGATTTTTTTTCCGCTTTTTCCGGTGGCAATATGAAAATATAATGAATCGCTTTCTCTGTCAAATAAAAACAAAGTGCTTGCCTCGGAGGGAATTAATTTTTTTGAAGCCTCTAATATTTCGCTCAACAGATCATCCAACGGCTTTTTTTCCATTATTCTTTGTGAGGTTTTTTGAAAGAAATTAATCCTTTCCATCAACCCAAGATAATTGGTGCAGTTGTAACAATCATCACTAAATGATTTTAATGTATCCATTGAATTCCTTTTCAACGCATTGATTAATAACAAATTCTAACTTTATAAAAATATCATAAAATAGTTATTAAATAAAGAGGGAATATTCATATTTGTTTTCCGTTCAATAAGTTATCGAGGTGGAAACGTTTTTTTTAATTGAAAAATAAAGAGTAAATTTGCCTCAAAAATTTTTAAATATGGAGAAAAAATGAAAATCAAACCTTTATACATCTACTTGATTCTTGCTGTTTTTATAGTAGTTGGAATAGTTATTACAAATTATCTTTCACAAGATACACCACAAAAACCGAGCGATTTATCAACGAATCAAATGCCGAACGATGATGTTCATAAAAACCTTCCGAATGATGATATTCATAATGGAATGGGCGGAAAAGGACCAGGCGATCCTTCAAAAGATAATGTTAAAGAAGAATTCTGGAAAACACTGAACAGTCTGCGGGAAGAAGTAAAGAAAAATCCTTCCGATACTGTAAAAGCTTTTCAGTTAGCAAACTACTTGTCGTCAGCTCATAATCCTTCGGAAGCTATTGATTTGTATAATTCAATCCTGAAGAGAAATCCAAAACGTATTGATGTTTTGATGAGGCTGGGTTTGGTTTATTTTCAGCAGCACGATTACGATAAATGTGAAAATGTTACCAAAAAAATTATTTCCTATGATCCAAATAATTCACAAGCAATTTATAATCTTGGGGCAATAAAAGCCACACAGGGTAAAAATGACGAAGCGAAAAAAATCTGGAATGAACTTATTAAAAAATTTCCAAACACTGAAGCTGCCGAGTTTGCTAAATCCTCAATTGCAAACCTGAAATAAGTTATATAAGAGATTTATTAAAAAAAGACCCCGGTGAATATTGCGGGGTCTTTTTGATTGTATTAAAGTTCAAAGCCAACGCCCAAACTGAAAGCAAGAATATCCATCTGATGTTTGCCAGGCATATTTTCTGTGGTTGGATTAACATCTCTTTCAGCACCGATTAAATATTCCAAGCCAAATTCAACACAGACAGTATTAAGCTTATAACCCAATCCGCCTGTAACAACATTATTTGAGGATGATGGGAAAAGAATACTTAAAGTTTCATCTGGAGCCGGAGCCGGATCGTTATAATATCCAGCACGAAGCGCCAAATCATTCGAGACTTTATATTCTGCACCCAACCTGATTTGTGTTTTATCTTCCCATCCAAGAATAAAGGTATCATCTCCGGAAGCAGAAGTAGCACCAGCCCAAACAGCATTTTTGAATTTTGTTTTGAAAACATCTTCACTCTTTGACCATTGACTCATCTGTGCATCAAAAGTAAATGTCAAATTATCTGTTGGTTTATATGCAACTCCGGCTGCAATCCACATTGGCCAAGCAACGTCGCGGTCGAAATCACTTTCTTTTGGTCCGCCCATTCCGGCGAAAGCAGGATTCTTTGCAGTACCGCTCATTGTTACGTTTGTCTTTGTTCTGAATGAAAGTCCAAGTGATAAATTTTCGTTTACATTATATAACGCACCTAAAGTTACTCCAAATCCAAGTCCGGATGAACTTTCTGAATATTGGAAAGCTCCAACCATAGGAATTACTGCGGCTCTGTCCATATCAAACATGCCGTAAAAAATATTTACAGCCAAACCAAGACTAAAATTATCGGAAACTTTGTAAGCTACTGCTGGCGAAAAATTAATAACACCGATTCTTGACATCCAGTTCAAGTCAACACCTCCGGTAAAAGCTGTCAGGTCTTTGCCCTGATATTCAACCCCAAGTCCTGCCGGTACTGAAACTCCCAAAGCAAGAGACAAATCGCCCATGTTGTAATTAAAAAATAAATTTGGTGCAAAATAATGATTGATAACTGATTTAGCATCAATATTTGCAGGTGCAAAACTATAACTTGCCATTGGAATAATATCTGTAGCAGAAAGCCACAGGCTGGTTTTTTGTCCGGCTAATCCCGCAGGATTCCAATAAATTGCTGACCCGTCATTGGCTAAACCAACAAAAGCTCCGCCCATACCCAAAGCTCTTGGTCCAATGCTGTTCAGGCTCAAACCATTTGAATAAATGTTTGATGTGATGCATAATGTTAGAAGAACGACAATAAATAAATTGATTTTTTTCATAAAAACAACCTCCATTTAGTTGTGTTTTGTTTAATGACATAGAATTTATATTAACAGATCGATCTTCAATACTAACAATATTTAATTTTTTGTTTTAAAATCTCCATATTAAATTCAATAAACAACAAATATTTTTATTATTGATTTATATTTGTAAATAAAAAATATCGGAATTTGTTAATGAAATTAAAATTACCTTCATCAGTTTATAATTGGATTTCACTTTGGGGTGCGGTTCTGGCTGTCATCACTTTATTTATGATAATTTTTCTTTTTATCGTTTCACTCTTTCATGCAGGAGGACAGACTTATCTTGGTTTGGTAATCTATCTTGTTCTTCCTGGCTTTTTGATTTTTGGACTTCTTCTTATTCCATTAGGAATGTGGATTAAAAGCAAAAGAGATTTGCGTTTGGGAATAAAAGAGAAAAAATTGCCTTTCGTGGATCTGAATATTAAAAGTCACAGAAATGCATTTATGATTTTTACAATCGGAACAGTTTTTTTCTTGTTAATCTCTGCAATCGGAAGCTACGAAGCCTTTAACTTTACCGAGTCAGTTCAATTTTGTGGAACCTTGTGCCATAAAGTAATGAATCCCGAATACACAGCATATCGAAATTCACCACACGCACGGGTAAGATGTGTTGATTGCCATGTTGGCGAAGGTGCAGACTGGTATGTTCGCTCCAAGTTATCAGGCATGTATCAGGTATATGCAGTTATTGCAAATGTATATCCCAAACCCATTGAAACTCCTATTCATAATTTAAGACCCGCAAGAGAAACATGCGAGCAATGTCACTGGCCCGAAAAATTTTATGCGAGAAAATTAAAAGTACAAAGACATTATCTTACAGATGAAAAAAATTCCGAATGGGATATTCATCTTGCAATAAAAATCGGTGCTGCCTATGGTGCACTTGGATTGCAGGAAGGAATTCACTGGCATATAAATCCGAATGTTAAAATTGAATACATCTACACAGATGAGAAACATCAACAAATTCCGTGGGTAAAGTACACAAACAGGAAAAACGGAAAGGTTACGATTTACAGGGAAAACGGGGTGGAAGAAAAAAGTTTGGATGCAAAAAAAACATCAACAATGGATTGCATAGCATGTCATAATCGACCGTCACACGTATATAATCCACCAGCGTTTTATATTAATAATGCCATCACTGCAGGAAAAATTCCACAGGAACTTCCGGAAATAAAATTCATTTCATTAAAAGTTCTTGAACCGGATTTTTCATCTGATGATGAAGCATATAATTCAATTAATATAGGGGTTCATGATTTCTATAAGCAAAATTATTTCGACAGTTATTCTTCTATGAAGAATAAAATTAATAAAGCTGTTGCCGGAATTTGGGCAGAGTTTGGGAAAAATGCATTCCCTGAAATGAAAGTCAGATGGGATAAATATCCGAACAATATTGGTCACGTTGAATTTGACGGATGTTTCCGCTGTCATGATGATAAACATGTTGCTGAAAATGGAAAAGTAATAAGCAAAGATTGTAATCTTTGTCATTCAATTATTGCACAGGGATCACCGCAAAAATTAGAAAGTGCTTCTGTAACAGGAATGCTCGAATTCAAACATCCGATTGATATCAGCAACGAATGGAAAGATGGATTATGCACTGATTGTCATACGGGATTGAATCCGTGATTAATCTTTATGTATAATATTATATTTTGCAATTAATCTATGAATTGACCGCCGATCAATCCCGCATTCTTCGGCGGTTTTTGTAACATTACCAGAATTTTTTCTTAAATAGTAAGTCAGAAAATCTAGTTCGAATTTCTCAATTATTTTTTCTTTTGCTTCTTTATAGCCCATGTTAAAAATATTTTTGTCAAACATTTCATGCTTTTTAATTAACGGCAGCGGAAGGTCATTTTCAGTAATTAAATCGTTTGTGCAAAGAAACTGCAGTCGGCTGACGACATTTTGCAATTCCCTCACATTTCCGGGCCATGAATATGAAATCAGACTTTCTTCTGCTTCGGGGGTAAGTTTTCTTTTGAATTTATCGCTGTTTTGACAGTGTTCCTCTAAATAAAATTTTATTAAAGGAATTATATCTTCGCGCCTTTCTCCTGACTTCTGCCACATTAATCAAGGTGAATCAAAATCTTTGAAAACAGAATAAAAAGAGGATAAATTTTGTAATTTGTCATACTAAGGAAAAACAATTGGTATGAAAAACTGCTATCGATAAGAAAAACTAAAACAGCCTCCGGTTCTACTTCTGTTCAAATAGTTTACTACAAAAATCGAAAAGTTGACGTGGTAAAACATATTGGAAGTGGGTGTAGTAATGAAGAAGTAGAATTGCTAATTAAGAAAGCTAAATCTTGGATAGAAGAAAAATCACTTCAAATCGAGTTGTTCCCTGAAGAATCAAAAAATGAAGGAACAATAAAGGATTATCAATTTAAGGGGGTTACTCATCATTTTGCTTACCAAATACTTGAAAGAGTAGCAGAACAGTGTGGATTAGATGTAAATGAAGATCGTTTTCTGTTTGGTTTTGCAATAATGAGATTGATTGAAGCGACATCGAAACTAAGAACAATTACTCTGCTGAACAGATACTTTGTTATTAGTTATTCTGAACGAAGTGTGTATCGCAAAATATTAAAGCTGGTAAATAAAAAGGAGGCTGTAGAAACATTAGCAGTTAAAAGCGCAAAGGAAATGTTAAAAGAAGAATTGGCTTTAGTGCTCTATGATGTTACAACACTTTATTTTGAGACCTTCAAATCAGATGAACTGCGAGTAGAAGGATTTTCAAAAGATAATAAGCCCCAGCAGCCACAGATAGTCGTTGGACTGATTGTAACACGTCAAGGTTATCCATTAAGCTACGAAGTGTTTTGCCGGTAATACGTTTGAAGGGAAAACGATGTTAGATGTTCTTGATAATTTCACAAAGAAAAACGGAGTAGATAAACCGATCGTGGTTGCCGATTCAGCAATGCTCAGTTACGAAAATATCGAAGAACTAAAGCAGCGGAGTTTATCATATATTGTTGGAGCAAGATTAGCAAACACCCCGCTATCAATTATTAAAGAAGCCAGTGATAAACTTCAGAATAAAGATGGCAAGTCTATACGAATAAAGACAGAGCACGGTGAGCTTATCATTGAGTTCAGTAAAAAAAGATATGGCAAGGATAAATATGAAATGGAAAAGCAAATACTGAAAGCAAAACTTCTGGTAGAAGGTAAGCTTACAGCCAAGAGAACAAAATTTATAAAACATAAAAACAAAGAGAATCAATATGTAATTAACGAGGTTCTTGTCGAGAAAGCAAAATTATTACTTGGGATGAAGGGATACTATACAAACATTGGCTCAACAATTTTATCGAATCAAGATATCATTACTCGGTATCACGATTTGTGGCACGTAGAACAAGCTTTTCGGATTGCAAAAAGTGATTTAGCAAGTCGTCCGGTGTTTCATTACAAAAACCAGGCAGTAAGGTCACACATACTTATTTGTTTTACAGCTTTAATGTTCTCAAAATATTTAGAGATAAAAACTAAACTACCAATAAGGAAGATTATTGATAGTATTTGGAATGTTACGGAGGCAAAATTATTTAACAAAGTTACAAGTCAAACTATTTATCTTGAATCGGAAGTAACCAGTAAATCAAAAAATATTATTGACTTGTTAAATAAATCTTTGTCATACTAATTGGTAGAAGTCAG